>BNJT01000880.1_pt1 | contig 129534 bp, 172 predicted proteins | sample 8540491 | NCBI WGS metagenome assembly BNJT01 (sample SAMD00202455, study PRJDB9452) | human saliva metagenome | host: Homo sapiens | reverse complement strand
AGTTAATATAGTGGTGGATCCAACGTAAATGCACTATAACCGGTAAAGTTATAAAATCTTTTCAAAAAACACCAAAAGTGAGTACAAAATTTAATTTTTCTGGTCGAAGATTAATTTTGTCAGTAATTTCAAACATATTACGAGTAATGTCATCAAACATGCTTGACTTTGGAATATACTGACGCATCAGACCATTTATGTTTTCTGTCTTTGCCATGAAGAACACGGATCTGTAAAGTAAACTATTACCCAAGCTTCTTTTTTTGTTATGTACTTATGATTGGCAACCCAATCCATTATCTGTTGTTATGGATTTGATGAATTTTTTATGTCGGCATCAATAACCTTACTACTGTTTTAGATACTTTTAGCATCTTTTCGGTAACTTTCAAGAACAACATGCCTGTACTAAGTTCTTAAGAGTTAGTATCGCACCTTGTTTCCCTTTACCCACAATAACATTCATTTCAAAGTCTCCAACACTATCAACTTCAGCAGGACGCTCACTTATACCATTCTGTCAGAAATAGTTGAACGATGTAATCACCTACAGGACGTGAACGGTGCTTTTAATTTATGCCTACAGTGAGTGTATAAGTTCAACCTTTCTTTTTTATCTTTACGTATCATCCCGTATATAGTTTCGTGAGAAATAATTATATCTCTTCTCTTTTAAAACAGCAATCCATCTGTTTTGGGAGACCATTGTTCTGTTTCTAATAGGCGTATAACCTTCTTTTATTTCTTTTGATTTTTGCAAGACCCCTGGTTTGAAAGCTTTTTCAATTCTGTATTTTTCAAAGTTGTTTCACTGTAATGATTTATGTTTTCCACTATTACGATTATATCTTACGTATTAGTGGAAGTATCAACACCTATGAGTACTGCTATTTGTTTTCTACTTTCTCCCTTTGTCAAGCAAATTGTTGACAGTCAAATGTTTGTACATATTTTCAATATCTAAAAATTTTCTTGATAACCCATAATAATTTGATTAAATTATTTTAAATGACCCTTTTATACCTATGTTTTTGATATTTTAAGCGGTTATACAATATCACTATTACAATCAACTGTCTGTTGTAATTGGATTATATGTTGCTTAAGTGCAATCTGTGTACTTTTTCTACTTTATTTTCCTTATCTATGCTTTTCATTTGTCTCTGTTCTCGGCCACCACTTTCTTCTCCACTTGTAGTCATTCACGATTTCAGGATGCAAAGGTAGTATCGTTAGGAAACACGGCAAATACCAGTTCTCACGACAACAAATTTTTCAAGACCCTCCGAAATTGAAATATCGTGGTTTCGAAAAAAATTTATCATCAATTATTTGCCTTACTCTCTTTTGCCAGTACCTTACCTTGCACATAAACACTGAGATGATTTAACGGAATAAAACTGGTCAAGATTCAAAAACCTTCTTGTTGAGAATCAGGATGCCTGAAATTGAATTATAACTTCATAAACAACAAAGAATATGGAAAACAAACAGATTTTTATGAAAGCCGAGAAAGGTTAAGCATCAAGAAATGACGAGTTGATGGATATATTGTTTTATCCAGTGGTGGTATCGGCGGCAGAAAGGATGGCAGCAAGTTTTATAAGCTCAATGGATGAGTTGGAAATTTATTCCATGCAACTTATACAAAAAACTCTAATATAAACTATATTCATATATAAACAAGATGAAAACATTATCAATTCACAAAGATGACTTCATTACATCTGAACTGTCGAAAATGGTGGAACTCAAAGAATGTATTCTTCTCTGCTCACAGAAGAAAACTTCTAACAGGAAGTTGTGTTTGTTCATCCCATTCTTATAACTAATACAAAAGGCAGCAGTAGAGGTTTCTCTGTTTCATTTTCATTATTGGCAAAGGGGGACTTGTTGCATACTTTAATAGAGCTGGATTATACGATAATATTAATATAAAGAAAATATCAGTAAGAATGATTAACATTTGGAAGTTGCGTTAAGAATATCAACTTTGTTTTATTAATAAGTTCTGAATATTTAATATTTGGAACTTATTAAACATTTTAACTACTAACTTTTCACAATGTAAGAATATGTAGCAGTTTTTGAAAAAGGTTAATATAAAAGATTTATGTTTACATATATGTTTTTGCAACTCTTTGTACTTTCGCAGCAATAAAACATATTTTATGAAGACAAATTATGGCATCAATTCTTCCTAGCTTTTGACGACATGTCTATTCATGGGCCGTCACATCCATTCTTTTCAAAAACTCTACTGCAAAGCAGTAGAGGCGTGTACAAGCTGACAGAAATTCGTGGCCATACAGCATGCAATAGATATTGAAAGTGCAACAGACCTACAGCGCAATGGCAAGAAATTCAAGATTCAGCTTTGATAGCGTCTAGAGACTCAACCATTAATCTGAAGAGTCCTATTGCAGTGGCATATTTTTGTTGACTCTGGATTCAAGGAGAACAGAGCTTACACCGATTAGCCTCCTTTTCAAACAACGCTCACCCAGGATGCCGTATCTGAAACTTAACACAGCTCCAGTATCGTGATAAAACAAAAGTCCGATACTTATAAAAAGCTTCGGGAATTTTATGCCAAACCAGACGAGATGAGCCTCACTATTAAAGCGACTTCCAAAGATACTGTCGGTTTATAAATAACAGCCCGCTTAATAATACGCAACCATTTACGCAGGAGGGCACAGCTGCGTGTATCCACAGCAAGAGGATAGGTGTTTTGTTCACCGATGGAACATCTTAGTAATGTTCCAGTCTGGCGATATGCAACAACCAACAGAGAAGACTTCTAGGTTTTTCGAACGTCTCTATTCTTCTCCGTTGGAAGAAAGAGCGATGAAGTGAATGATAGAACGATGTTACTCACAATGCGTTTTAATCGACGTATTGCGCAAAATGCAACAGTAGTGCGGTGAGTGATATTCCCAAATAATAAGAAACCCAACCAGCAGCAAAGGGCAAGTTATCGCTGGATGTTAATTCAAACATACTGCATCGATAGATGAGTACTCTACCGCTGCACTTGCTACAGAAAAGCAAAGGAAGAACTCATGATTATTTCAAAGGAGCTACCACACTTCTTACTCGTTTGGACAATCAAAGACAGACAAAGAACAAGAAGATAAACTGGTTAATACGCTATCTGATTATTTCTTGAAGTCATATATATATCATCAACTTTATAACAACAAAAATCTAGTGGAAAAGTAGTATTGAATAGTAATTCGTTGGAGGAAGGAACAGTGAAACGTTCTATCATTCTTCTATCATCAACAAATGATAAAGATAGTTGCCTCGAATATTTCTACAGAACAAGAAATTAGTGTTATTCAGCACTTTCTTTTCGGAGATTGTCGTTCAGCTGAAAGAACAAAACATGTTAGGACTCATAACAAGTATGGAAGAAAACTACATCTTCATGTTCTTTGCGCAACTAGAGAGGAGGATGGTAAAGGTATAAGGTTAAGGTTTTACCCAACCCTGTAGAAGATGAAATGTTGGTCTTCTATTTCTCTCTTCCACATAATATATCTCTATTGATTTGATGATGCTTTAGATTCTTTGAGTTTAGAGACGATGTATTGTCATCTTCTTAATGAACGTAATCGTAAAGGACGTCAAGGTTTCCAGGAAGAACATCTTGAACAAGAATCTTATGCCAAAAATGTTGTCTCATTTAACTAATATAATACAGTAATAATACTAATATTAAACTAGTCTTGTTTCTTTTCGTGTTGACTAGTATTCCTTTTCTGCATCATTTTCTTATCAAACCAAGGAGAGAAAAAAGTACAAGATACCGTAATGTTCTTCATTTGGCAGTTCAACCTTAAAATGTCGAAACTGAAGAAGGTTATTTATGAGTGGGCACTTATCTTATCAACTTCATGATAAGATGAAGGTAGAGAAAGCCAAGAAAATTCTTTACATTATTACTCTACCATCTCTACTTCTCCAGGGTGTAGATAACTTTGCTCATGAAGTGGTTGCAACTTATAAGACTATGGTTAAAGAAAACAGAGACTGAATGAATCAGGCATTAGTGGTAAGAAAACAGTTGTCTTTATGAAATTTAGTAACTACCTTTACCCCTCCAACTCGTCCAATCGTATATCTTGTATCTTTGCTCAACACTAATTTTCTTTCTCATATAGGAACAAGTAAACTCGATACTAACAATAATACATAATAGCAAGAAAATCCTACTTGTATTATCAGCTATTACGATCTTCTTTTCATTCGATGAAGGACGACATGCTTTTTCAGAGGTACTTCTATTACAATGTGGCAGCTTTATTCTTATCCCACTTACATAGCTACTCCGAAAGCACTGGAAACCCATCCTCTTATTTATAATAGGAAAATAGGTATGCATGAATGGTTTTCTCTAAGATTTTATATAAAAATGCTGAGAAGAGTACATTTTTACATATGATTTTATATAAAAATGTTCTTATGAATAGTAATAAAGTAAGAGGGTATGAAGATGGTATTTCATCAACAAAACTATCATGTTGTAACCTTGAGCCTTTGAATTTTTTTAGTGTTGGATTATTCATATAAAAAAACAAAAGACGTTTTTCCCTGGGCTCACAAGCGTTCCAAACCTCATAGGAGTACCATATTCTGTACCCAAAAGTAAAAAGAGGCTATGGCGGTAAATACAGAGCGTTTATCAAATAAGCTTCGTATGGAGTCGTCCTTCAGTAATGAAATCTATGTTTTTAGAGTCGAAAACATACTTGAAATTTCTAGTAATGGCGTTATTATTGTGGTTCGGAATGAAATTATTGTTTTACGTCTGAAATGCTGCAGAAAATGGACGCGATCATTTTTTCGCATCCCAACTCCAACCCTGACATCCAATCTTAATTTCACTTTAAATGGAAATGATGAAAAATATATCGTTTGCGCTTGCGCAGAAACTGATATAGAAAAATGTTTTAAACTTTTACATTGCGAGGTAGCCTACACTCATCCTTCGTGAGTAGGCACCCTCACGAGGAGGGACTACGCGCAGCAAGCCATTCTGTATTAGGCTCTCCAGGGACGACGATAATGTACAGAGGAGATGATCCCCTGACCCCAAAAGACGAGAGACCACCCCACGATAATTTCATTTCAGGGATACACCCTAGGGACCACCCATTCTCAAGGCCAAATAAATATCACACCTTTCAGTAAATTACAGGGTCAGGGACCACTTTCAGGGACCCACCCCTAAGTTTATCAGACCACCCTAGGGACCCACCCTCCCTGATATCGAAGATTGAGGTGGTCCCACTGACTCTGCAAAACGAGAGACCACTGGACAATTTCATTTTCAGGGACCACGGACCACCCTTCTATAAATAAATATCACTGCTAATTTCAATAGGTACAAGCAGTAGACCACCCCAGAGACCACACACAAAATATCGAAGATTGAGGTGGTCTCGACTCGACAAAACGACGAGACCACCCTTTGATAATTTTTATATACCAGTGACTCCACAGACCACCCCTAGGGTTTATCAAGGAGACCACCCCTGAAACTATAAAATAGTGCAGCCTTGTAGGAAACAAGTAATGGACTGATGGCATCTAGAGTTGCATCACCACAGCACAGTGATGAGCATCTAAGAGCTTCTCAAAGGAGCGCTATAAGCGTAAACTTTTCGTAATGCTTGACCCCACTTCGTGAACACCTTCAATTTTGAAGTTCGTAATGGTGAGAGATATACTCCTGTTGATAAAAAGCCATTCCATTCCAAAACGAGATACAAAGAGGAATTTAGCTGCAAGAACATCAATGATCCTAATGTCGGACTGGATGATCCCAAAGTATAGAACAATTGCTACTTTCATTCTTGGTGGATCAAGAGAGATACGGATGCACCATCTTGCCTTTGCGATCAGCAGGTAAATTCTGGAAAAGGGCGGGCTGACACTCATGTATAACCTGCACCCGGTCCTAGAAATTGAAGATGGGCGGTCATCGATGGTACGTGACTTTTACTTGAGTAGAAAGTTTGGAGAGAGACATTTCCGCAGCTTTTATGCACATTCTTGATGAAACAACACATATCCATTTGCACAATTTTACCAATTACAGAGCAGAATAGCACTCTCTTGGGAGAGGTGGTAATGGCTGGGAAGAGTGAAATTTGAACTGAGTCAGCGTAAGACGAACAACTTCATAATGCAGGCTTTTCTGAAGTTAGCCAGAAGTGCTCTCTCTTGACCGTGGTGACGATTGCAAATCGGGCGTAAGCGCCGAGACAATGATGTGCAGAATATTTATGCACAGAGAGGAACCTAGAGGGACAGGTGGATAGTCAAAGAAGACGTTGCAGAGCAGAAAAGCAAATATCGAGAAACAAAGTTAGGCTATCTGAACAGAGAAAAGAAATCAAACATGGAGAGGCGAGAGTTAAGTAGGGTCATTACTACTGCGATGGCTAATCTTGAACGACATAAGTCTGACTTATTGCATGAGAGTTGAAAAGTTAGAGGAAGATGTCAAAGCTGGTAGAATTGCAAGGAACAGGCGGATATTAGACGAGCAAGCAGCGCAACTTTAGTACGATCTTGAGAAAAGAAACAAAGATAAAAATAGCTGACAAACAAGAAAAACTTGTAGCAGGGCAGAAAGAAAAGCTCGATTTAATCAAGGGTACGGACAGAGTGTAACAACTCAGGAGAGGTACAAAGAAATCAACAAGGACAAGAAATGCGTACATCTATGCCTAATTTGAGTTTCGCAAACTTTACGAGATATGCAGGCAGTGCTAAGGATGGGATATGCTTCCGCCAGTAGACTCAAAACAAAGCGAGAAACCAAATGCTTACAGAGAGTCTTTGCCACCCGAACAGCGTGCTGCTTTTGACTACAACAAAAGGTTTCTCTAATGGTTCTTGAAAGCGTTTGAACAGATGGCAGAAAACTCGTGCCAAGTTGCGCTTGTTGCTACGGCACTATTCTTAGGTTCTCTAGATAGAGGCAGCCTGAAACATCACAGAGTGCTGGAGGTGGATCTGCACCACACAAAGGTGGCTGGGAAAGAAAGGATGATAGAAGATATGATATGGCTTTCCTCCGCCAGCGTTACGTTTCCTTTATGGGAGCACATATGCTAAAAATCGGGCAGAAACAGGAAATCTTAGAGGAAATAAATACTTAAAATTTTCTCTTTCCTCATTTTTAACGGTAAAATTGTAAAAGCCAACTTGGTTTATTTCTACATAATAAAATAGCAAATCAATAGCGACACAGAAAGATTTAGCAGAAGAATCTCACAAAGGCAAGAGAGAGAATGCTATGCGAACTTCAAGGATCAACTAACTTTAATCGCTCTTTCTTTTCCAAGAAAACGACATCAGGGCAGCTTTCAACGCAGGGGCGTGAGAGCGTGATGGATGGTCACCTGAAATGGGTGGAAAAGTTGAATATTTCCAATATGCAGATACATTATTTTGGTGTAGATATAACATTGATGCTCAGATATATGTTTGTATTACGTTTTTAACGGAGTGAAATTCCACTCTCCTCCGTGGCTCTTTTAGAGAGCAAACCGAGTGCGTAGCAAACCGGAGCACTATAAGAAACAAATTAAACAAGTGTTGTTGTGAGTTGAACAAAGCTATCAAGTTAAAGAGATAGAAAGGCCTACACATTGCTGCACACTTAGGCGGTGTTGGGGCAAAATATTATAGTTTCCAAACCCGTCATGGGGGCTTTCTTAACCATGGAGCCAGACCTTATAGTCGCTGAGATAAAAATGGATACCTTCACTGAGGCTGGGGAGTTAAGCGAATTCTTTGAGGACCTTTTAAGGCAGACTTCCAGACAGACTTAAACTTCCACCGGCTTACAGATTACAGGCGATGAAGTCGCTTGTCAGCTACTTCGTTCCCAAAGTCACCCCTAAAAGAATGTATCGAGATGTAACAACGAACAGTGTAAAGCGCAACCTTTAATGGTGCGTGACCATACTCGCATCATGGTTTCACGGATGATGGGAAGAGTATATATGACTTGAAGAAGGGCGGACTGACATCCCTGCTTTTTCTTATTCAAACAGCCCAGAGTCAGCTCAAACATGTTCTTAGAAGAAAAGGTTAAAAGTAGCACTTTACCTTGGACGTATGCTGTACCCACAGGGAAAAGAGTATAAAACGTTAATAGTAGATTTAAAAGTGATGCTATTTATCGATGCAGACAGAAATTTTAGTCTAGAGGGAAGTCTATTGGTAATTTAAAGAGTGGCTTTACGGACGTTGTTCAACTATGGACCAACAGCACGAGTAATGTACCTTATGTCAGCGTCTGTGTACCTGGAGTCGGTGGAAAGCGCCTATATCTACTGCTGCGTCAGCCCTGACGCAACTCAGGCGCGCACGATTGACTGACAAGAACGCGAGTTAAAATATTTGAGAGGAGATATAACTTTCATCGGAGATCCAAATATTAAATATATATATTAATGTGGCGTAATGATGGATTTTGTGCAAAGCAGATTGAGCGCAAGTAGCTACATGAGGTCTAACCTATTGGGCAAGCAACATGAGCATTGGGCAAACTTTGTGGCAGACAAACTTTCCAGAACTATAAAACAAAGCGTATGAAAAGATAATCGTATCAGACAAGTGACGACCTCACTGCTGCAGCGGTACTGCGATGAACAAAGACAATGACCGACGCGAGTACTGAAAGAGGGTGCACCGTTGGTGGTGGGAAGAAACTGCACAGCACCTGCCCTTACAAAGTCAGGAGATATTAGTTTGCATTGCGCAACCTTATAAAGGACTATTATCGAATGCATGGCGGACTACAGCGATATTATAATAAATGCAGATGGTTCTATAAATAGAGAATTTGGCGGCTGGATGGACGAATAAAATGTCTCGTCGAGGGCGACTTGTGCTCCCACCATATCAAGGATTACAGATACTAGAGCTTGAACGCTCGCAAGATATTTCTGAAGAAGGTGCCTTGCTGAGAGCAGAAAATATTTATTGAATCATTTTCAATTATTGAGAGGATGCTTACTTTTTCGCTGTCAAGCGCAAAGTAGGACGGATGTGTGACCACATTCTTAAGTTTCTTCTCTCTTCTCCTCAAAGAGCCTACGCAGACTTTAGGTGGATAAAATCAATCAGTGGTAAAGAGCACGTGGGAGGACTAATCCCATGGGTGGTAACATGCTGAGCTTTAAATTAATTGATTAAAATAGAAGAACTATGAAGATAAAGAATACGCGGAACTGCTAAATAGTCTCTGTGATAAAACGACACATAAAGAGATACTTACTGAACCTTTTTCATCACGAACTGTTAATGGGTTTGGAGTTCCGATGGAGTTGTCCTGCAGTCGATCAAATCCCAAAGCTCTTACTAATGAAATATCCAAAAGAAAGGTTAGCTTTTCCAAAGTTAGAGAGTGCTTGTAATAAGAAAATCACTTTGAGTGGCTGTCGAATCAGCAGCGTGGATGAGTGTCCCAAAATTGGATGAAGAAATTGTTATTCAAGATGCAGTTGAGTTGCAAGATTTGCAACGGAAGTGGCTACGCTAATTCTTGGGAGTACATGGACATTCACGGGACACTTTTGCACGAACGCAGAACTGATTGCCGACCATGTGATGGTACTGGGAGGAAAGTGAACCTAGAAAGAACCAAGAAGACAGGAAAGCCAGATTTACAGATGAAAATGCCGTTATAAATATTTGGTAACACGCTTACTTTAGGGCAAGGGTTATTAGCAAACTAAAGTTTGCACCTGGATTTCCTTAGGAATAACCCTCTGTTGAGATTAATACACAACCCTGATATAACAGCTAGTAGAATTTGTTTTTACGATGACATACACATTATCCTAATGCCCATGTTTAATCCATTGAATGAGTATGATGCAGCGTAAAATTAGTAGATTAGCATATGGTGAGTCATAGGATGAATCTACATTGCGCTTTGTGTAAAAGAGTATCGTTGCGAATTGTGCAATCGTATAATTCACAAGCGACAAAGAAGGCCACCGCAGACAGTTTATCCCGAGACAATAGCGGTGAGCGCGGTCTTTCAGAGGGCATGAAGAATGCTGTGAATGACATCACTATTGATTTTCAGCGACTACTACGAGGGAGTTGACTGCGACGCGTTCGAAGAGAGAATCACAAATTATGTTCAAGAATATAACGATGCGAAGACGCTCTTAATATTGCTTTTCAGAATCGAAAGTATTACGACTTGAGTGAAGATGATATTGGCTGAGCTGAAGAAGAAAGGGATTACACATATCAGGTTAGATGAATAAAACAAAGTAATTATGAAGGCAAAAGTAAAAGAAACTAACAATAAACTCAGTATTATCAGCTTTGACGAGCCGTCTAAAAATGAATAAAGAGATAAGTATAACGCACTATTATGATTATGAATATTCTTTTATATATAACTATATGTAGAACGTCATATATAATAATATACGTATTCTTATCTATTAAACATGATATATATACTGTTTATCCAGGAAACTATACTTACTTTTTCTCTTTATCTATTTTTATTTTGTCTCTGCTTTTTCGACCTCACTTCATATTCCGTCTGTAGTCATCCATCGACTTTTAGATGCAAGGTACTGTTACGTGAAACACGGCAAACACTCAGTCCCTATTGACAATAAATTTTTCAAGACCCTCGGAAATCAAATAGATTGCGGTTTCCTGATTTATCGATCAATTATTTGCCCTTATTTCCTTTAGCCAGTACCTTACCTGCACATAAAAGGTTCGAGATGACGGTCACACTGGAATAGTTCGGGCCGAGATCCAAAAAACCCTAATAAGGTTGAGAATCGGTGTCGCGAAATTAATTATAAAACTACAAAAGCTGACCCTATCGGCATGACGGGGAGAAAATATGAAACAATATGATTTTTATCGATTTAGCAGCACAGAAAGGTCTTGATTTGATTGAGACAACATCTGAACTGAAAGGGAGTTTATCCTCTTGACTAGCTATCATTGGCTTTTGCTTCTTTTGAGGAGCAAACGAACTTGCACAGGAGCATGGTCTTAGTATAGAGGTGTTTCAAAGACGCATGGCTGGAATGTTTGTATAGAACAGGCAATGGCGACGACCCATTTACTGTACAGCAGAGGATTATGGAGACGACTATAATTTGTTTACAGCCGACGATGCTGCTGATTATTATGAGAACGAAGTACAGGAAATGCATACAGATTTCGACAACTTCGAGGATGTTGAGAAATTCTTGAAAGAGCGTCGAGAGGTATAGAGTGACGCTATTTTGCGCCCTCGATGATAACGAGTTTCGTGGGACATATCAAGGTCGCTTTATAGGAGGAAATTAAAAGCATTCTATGGGCTACTACTTTGATACGTCATTCTTATGCTGTGGGCTGATAGATAGAAATAATGAGGATTGCAGTTCCTCGTAGCTGCATTATTGACATTGTATTTTATTTTTGTTGGGCTAACGGCTGGACGGGCAGTTCTAAACAGATTTTCAGAATAAATGCTATTTTGGTTTTCGATCATGACGCAGCGTAATATTTGACTGGACTATTGAGATCAAAAAGAAGAAGATATCGCTTGATGCACCATTTCTTTTTCTTTTTAGGAGGTAGGACGATTTACTATTGTTTTTATAGTAGCCTTCCGTGGAGCAACTTGTGAACCACCGCCTTCTTCTTCTCTGTTTGAATGACTGATCATCGTTTTTACTTCGCCATCCTATTCGATCAAAAGTTGAATGATAGGATTCGTTCTTTAGAATCTTCAGAGTCAAAAAGTTATAGAACTTTGGTATTGATAATTGAAATAATCTGTTTTCTGCTTTTAATATTCTCCATATCAAAGGAAGTCTTACAGAAGAACTTGGTGGTCTTAAAATCTTCGACTGTCTGTATATCCACAAGCATCCTCGTCTACCTGTTTTCGGTGACAACGAAGTCACGTGCTGTTTGACCACAAAAGCCAACCCTGTTCCCATATATCGCTAATCGTCAGCCTGGGACAAGGCTATCCATATTCTCATTGAGGTGATGAGAGTTCCATCTCTATCAATAGTAATACCTTCTTAACTGTACTACTCATACAAAGATGTCCCTGACAACCAGTCAAGCGTCTCCTTTGAACGAGCTGCAGATCCTGACACAACATTACCTACGGTAGTGATAATCTTATCTTTTCCGACCTTGCCATAGTCAGTCCCAATTGTGGTACTTCCTGAAAACCTAAAGTGACGGCTACCTTATATTTCGTGCTGTACCTACTCAAACGGTCATATCTTATGGAAATGAGAGCGTTGCGTCTCATCAACGATGATACTCACAGGAACATTTTTTACCCATACCACTATTTACACGTGACAAGTCGATTTAATATCAGAGCATTAAGTGCGCCAATGACACTTTCCATTTCAGCGATCGTTGGCACAAGCAGATAACTTGGATGTTGAGTGATCGATACCCTTCGGTCGAAGTCATCTCCACTGAATACTCCAGTAAGACTCTTTGTGGCCAAACGAGAGGTCTGTACACGAAGAGTTCCTACATACCTTCCAGCTGCTCCATACTTGCTTAGGTGCTAAGGGTCATAAATGGTCCTAAGAGAGGAAATACTTAGGGTCATCTCCCAACACCTCAAATATCTCTTCATAAAGAGTGGTTTTAGAAATGGAAAAGAACGGAGGCTATATCCGAAAAGTGACCTTTTCCAGGTAAGCTGGTTGTACCTGATAGTCTTTTATTGCCAATCTGTTTCTCATCACTGAAAAACCCTTCCTGTTAGTCTTTTTATGATGAGTGCCTTTTGTCTTTCACTCATATTCAGGATATAGCTCTTTTCCGTTCATCATCATAAGGCTCTCTGTTTGTAGCTTACAAAAAGAATATACATGCTGCAAGGAGTTGGCTGCAGAGGTTTGAAAGAACCGATCTGAACCTCCGCCTGAACTCTTCTGTCCTTTTGCAAAAGACTCTATAAGGGTCTCTGCTGTTTTCTTCAGTGCTGCAGCTAGGTTAGATGTACTTCTGCTGAATAGGATTGACATGCGCTGTATTCAACATTAACAGAGTCGATCATCTTGAAATCGCACCCTATAGGGATATTGCCTAGCTGCTGATTCTTTCTATAATGATAATAGAGTTTGCTTGTGCAAGCGTAGGGAACTTTATAGTCATAGACAACCATAGAAAACCCTTTGGCTGAATGTTGTCTAAATATAAGGCTCTATAACGGAGAATGTCTTACCTGAACCAGAGTACCTACAACCCAGGTTCCTCTAAAAGGGTTCACTATGTTTATCCAGCCTTTGCGAAAACTTTTCCTTTATAGTAGTATCGCATAGGATATTGACTGAATACTGATTTTCTACAAGTCTCTGTGGTTTGCTCAAAACTCTCATTCTCAAAGTTGAAAACGGTCTTTAAGACGCATCCTTGAAGTACTTTTGACACACTGTCACAATTGCACAGCACAGTACATACCTACGGAGATAGCCACATATCAGCTCTAAATAGCCACAGTCCTCGCATGCCAATTACTCGTTATGGATAAAACACGGATACGACGACCAAGACAAGGCTACAATAGATGGAGGAGTACCATCTTCGTGCATCAAACCTCTATATGTTTCTTATTCTTTGTCTCTATGAGTGTGATGATGACAAGCATAAAGTGTTACCATCTTGAGCATGCAGGAACTCAGCATAGTAGAGAACACTGCCTGGTGGAAATTTCTGCCGTAACTCCACCCTAAGCCACTCAATGCTGTTGGTCTAATCCATACATAAAAGAACTCCAAAAAGGAGAGATATATAGATTTGTCCTGAATATACTGTATGTTCCTTGGGCATACTTTTTCTTCCATTGCTTTTTAATATTTCACTTTTTAGCTTTCCTAGACCATGCTTTTAAGCAGTCGTTAGTAATTGTCCCATCATCTTGCGTGGTTGGTATTCTTTTACCAGTTCCTTTTTAAAATCATACTATGAATCCATTATGGTTGTATAATTGACAAGTCTGCTTAACGTTCGTAGCTTTACGTTTAAAAGCAATGTAGATTTTAAGCGTGTAATATCCATTATCTTCAATTCTTTTTCATATTGCGTTGCGCTTTGTCCTCTTACTGCATCCTACTAATGGAAATAGATGCTCTATATCTCCTGCTACTTTAGTACCATTTTTCTATAAGATCATGATAAATATTGTTTTTGACCTAGATAAAGTGCCAGCTAATACATTAGCTGGCTGCCTGACAACGATACTTTTACTACTTTTAAGTTCTTCAACGTCTCGCTTTACTCTACATAAATACCATAAACATGCAGTAGCTGTGTTATAACATCCTGAAGACGTCAAGATACTCATTAATTGGAGTTGTAGGTTTGTTATTTCCAACCTCCTCCTTTTAGGTACCTTATGTCCTGTAAGATTGACCAATGCTACATATGCATCTCCTGTATGAGCTTTTGGCCTTCTTGTACAAGATAAAACAGTGCTGCGACCACCATCAGATGCTCTGTGCATGAATATTTGTAAACGAGGTCAAAAGAAATAACAGTGAAAACAGTAAGTTTATTCTTATAATGATTGTTTTCATTGACCCCATGGTTTTGATGTGATTGTCTGTATCTATAGAACTTACAAACATTGCTCATTGCTCCGCATCTCGTCTCAAAGACTCTACCGCTCACATTTTATTGGATTTTACTCATCTTTCCATTAATGGCTCTATTCCACACATCGCAAAGAGTGCATGGTGATGCTCACTGCCAGGAGTCGTAACTTCCTATTTAAGCGTGCTAGATTATCTGTTAGATTCCATAGTAGCTCCCATGTGCGTTCAGCACCACTACATATTACTCTCACCTTTAGTACAACCTTTTTCAAGGTTTTATAAGTTCGTAAAGCAACTCGCTTGCTGTTTTCCATATAGAGATTGTTCATAGATACGGAGGCTGCAATACCTTGTGGATTGATTCCTGCAGGCTGCATGCATCCCATAATGCTGTGAGGGTCTGCATACCATCAGAATAGAAGTAGTAGCTGCTTTAATGGCTCAGCAGATAGCCTGAAACTGTCTTTAGATAATTGTTATACTTCTCTCCACAGTTCTTCATCTTGGTATTGAGTTTAACCATTGCCATCTGTCTCTGCTGTAATAGGTCAGTCATACTCTTGATTGCTTTACAACCCTGACTATCTATCCGTGTCTCCCACTAGTGATAGCTGCATATTCAGCAGGGGTTGGACGAAGACAGTCCTTGTGCTGATAAAGATAGTCCCTAAAAAGCAGAGCTATAAGCAAAGAGGATACGTCTACGATCTATTGCAGTATTTCATAAATTCCTTTCTTTTACTTGTTGTAAACTCCTACTCGCTATGTATCTCACCAACAATATCTAATCTTGCTTTTCATACCCTATCATATTCAGCTTTTGGATTGTTCCTGTCACCCTGAATAGATGGTATGAGTCTTCAGTCCAAACAGCTGCTGTGGCAGGGATTGGTGTTGCTGATAGTCTATGACACGATAAAAGCTCGATTCAAGTCTGTTGAGTGAGAAAGACACTCATGTCAAGTGATGAGTTGTTCTGCTGTTAGAACATACTCAATCCTCGCCATGTAGAACAACCGAAAAACAGATGTAGATGGTAAGGAATAGGATGGCCATATAAAAACCCTCGTAGAAAATCGGTCCGAAACGACTTACCCAGCAGCCTGCAATACACGCAAGATACCAGGAAACCTGACTAATACTAGAGACTGTCCCCAGTGGGGACGGATTGTCACTGTCTGAGATGGTATAAATTCATGGTTACATATCTAATATATTGAGAATTACTATATACCCATTCCTCTGCCTCACCATTACCCTCTTCTTAGCTGGTCTCACCTCCGCCTCATAAAAGGGCAGCCGATGTGACCTTCAGGAGAGACAACACCGGTTTGGAATAGATATCCAGCTAGGCATAAAGTTCAGGGGCGGTAACGTGGCTCTGGCCGCGACATTGCCAACAACCTCTAACCAACAGATACTGCTGCCAGAATAGCTGCTCCTAGGGTTGAAACCATGACCTGGCTATCTTCATCTCACTAGGAAAATCTTATCAAAAAGGTTTCATACGCTGGGTATCATTGACGGCACAGAACTTGTCAAAAACTTTTTGGGTAATCTCATGGAGAATACATTACCATCAATGACACGGTCATCTGTATTTGCCTTTCTATGACTTTTACCTTCAGCATCACGTAACCGCTCGACAGCTTAATATCACCTCACTCAGTAGCTCTGCCATGGCTACCATTACAACCCATTGCTTCACTGGGTTTTAGGCTTTTCTCGAGGACCTCACCATTCACACCAGCACTCTTCCTGAGGGCTATCTTGACATTCTGACGTAATTCCTCCAACGAAGCTGCGCTTTTCGCCTTCTTGTATCAGCCACTCTCTGTCTGTCTGATAGCTTGAAAGACATCCTCTGAAAGAGCCTGCCTTGATGTGTTCGGAGTCCCAAAGAGGGCTTGCTAGTGCCTCTGCCATCCTTTTCTGTTATAAGGTCGACTGACCTTCCTTGGTAGTATCCTTCATATCAGCATTCTCATACGAAGTGATATTCTTTTCTACAGTGGAGATAGAAGGGGTGACAGCCTTCACGATAGATAGTGACCTGTCCCTTCTCATCTTTGATTGGTATATGTTGATAAGAGTTTTGCCTTGCCTATCGTCGTCAGCCTGTTTTGAAAGCAAGATAATCTTCTTCTGTAATCTTATACGACACATTCCAATATCTTTGTTCTCAGCATAGTATGAGCACTACTAATTACCTGATATCCGATCCTATATGCCACGTTATAGCAGCTGTAGCTGTAGCTGCCACAGATTATAATTGCCTTTACTACAGCAACGCCTGTAGTCTCGTCAGCTTCCGGAGCGGATTCCCATCTTCCATAATACCCATTAGATGCACTCTTAATCTCAGACTCTCATCGAAGACCTTATCGAAGAGCCCAGACGGTACTCGTCGTTATAGGTTAATAAAACTTGATAGGTCTTCCTTGGAGATATCAGTGACATGACTTGGTTAGTGATGATAGCCGTCATATTGATAGGTGGTTGCACTCTTACCATCGTTCACTCGGGTGATACTTGTATCTCACCAACTGATACAGGGCGATCATCTTTGACTGGGAGAAAGAAACCTTTGCCAGGACCGCGACCGACCATCGACTAACACCAATAGAGTCCAACGGTCTAGGAAAACCACCCGAGTAGTCTTACGTGATGCTTTGAAGTCTGATGATATCTACTTTTTATCCAGGGTATTCTGTAGCAACTTCCCTCATGGAGACCTAACTCTGCTCGACTTCGGGCCTTTTAACTTGATGTCGATATAGTCTCTACTATTTAATTTATCGGTGGTTATTTTGTCACTAAATCCTTTTCCTATAACGGCATTTAAGATAGCAAGTCCTCGTTGACTGGAGATGCCATCTTTGTTGTGTAAGCACCTTTCTTATCGTTATACTTGAACCTTTTTCACTTATAGTTTCTAGTCTCTTCAGGCTCAGCTGGTATTCAAGATTGCTGTTCACTTCTGATGACTTGATGGTCAGAAAGATTCTCCTTCCTCACACAATGACAATGCCATGTGATGAGAGTATTTCGGAACTTGCTGATGACATATAGACAGCGAGGTGGATAGAGTTAAGAGGCACGGACTGACCCTTTTAGGACGTTCAATCTTGGAGTTGGACTTCCTTAATACTCATATCTTGAAAGAACATCTGACTTCTGTCTTGTTCCTTTATCATAAAACCGTATGCTCCTGTTTTAACTCTCCTGGTCGTAAAACGCCCATCAGGACGGTCTGTAACTACTGGTGCGCTGCCTGCATAGAAAGGTTCTACCATCAATACGCCTCCATCCCACCACTGCAAGGGCCTAAGATGCGCATCCATGAGTACTATACAAAACGACCAGATCGAACCGGTCCTTCAAAAGGACGGAAAAAGCGTGGCCTCTGCATCCGTATTCACCATCTGCAAGTCTATGACCGTCCAAGCCCATATTAACAGGGCTATATTTCTTGCTGCAACATAGGATCCTGGTATATAATGGTCATCTTTGACAATGCTGACAAAAGGTGTTGTAGGCTTTCTTTATCCCATACATTGTGCCCACTGCTCATCAAGTTTTTCAACCTGCCTGGTTAAGGCGTAACGACGAGGTTCGGAAGAGTTATGCGATAAGGTAACTAATTCATAGTCTCCTGTGTCGTACTGTGGTAATATGCGCCTGCATGCCATTGGCATTGAGGGTATCTTGCAGATCGAGGTGATATATCGGTCATCCGATAATCCATTTTGTCTTAATGTTGCAGTAGTCTATTGGTTTTGGATGGTTTTATTATTACTTTATATAGTATGACGTAGGTGTGAATGATCTAGTGGTGTACGGCTTGTAGCTAGCTGTTCCTCCTTGATAGATGCTGTCATTTTATCTCTGTGACACCTGCTTTGTTTAGTAACAGTTTGGCTATGAGACGATAGCGTTGATGGAAGAAAAGTATGATTATGCTTTACTTGTTCCTGTCTTCCTGTCGCTTTAGAACCTACAATACGAACATCTAAATCGTATTCCTTTTGTACAGCTGCAGCTATCTCTTATATTGATAAATTGTTGCTTATCGATGAGTTCTAGAATTGGTGCTTAAAAAGAAAGAGGATAGGTCGTCAAACTTTGCTATTGTGTATCATCAATACTGTGTGTGCATCTTTTCCCTTCACCGTTAGCAATTCTTTCCTGAAGAGATGAGTCCGTTATAGCTGTTACGAGGATAGGAAGGAATATTGATAGCTGTGGGATGAGTTATATTCTCCTCGTTAGCTATTGTTGAATGTATTGTTCCTCTATGCCATCCTAAATGTCCGATACCAACTGTTATACTGATAGAACCCTGACAATAGATTGTCTGCAAAATATCTTTTTATTGCCATAACCATCAAAAGTCTGCCATGGAGCTGTTGTTCTCCGAGAGTGTAGACAAAAGAATACGTTCATTAAGGCATATAACTACCTGTAACATCAGTAAGAAAAAGCAAAGGATGAACGTTTGAGGTTATATATGCCTATATAAGACCGACACTTGAGGTATGGACTTATATTCCATTTTGCAGGAGTGTCAAAAGAGGGCGGAATAAAGAGGATACATTGAAAAGTGCATCGATATGATAACTCCCAAAAGATTGTGATGTCTTCGTGAATCAATAAACTTAAAACCCTTGATATAGACAAGACGAGTCTCCAAAATAAGGAGAGTGCCATTTGCCTAGAGAAAAGTCAAAAACCTAATTTGGATTCCTGCTACAAGTGAAAATCGGTATGGGTGACTGGAGATCCTAAGAAGGAGAGAAACCTGTTCTAGTGCGGGAACAAACTAATTGTCTGTAAGACCTGATAGCTGGTAGCGTGGTTTCTTCTATTGCTGGCAATTATGAGGTCTTCGGGATTATCTAATGTGACTGATGGGATTGTCACACATTGATTTTACATATACATGTTTTCTGTACCATAATGACCTGCGGGGCATAGAGGGCATGGCTTATGATCTGCGAAAAGCTGATAATAATGCAAGATCTTTTCTTCATTTGATTTTTATACTTTATTTTCAATTATTCTATATCATAATTTTTGGGCTGCAGTCATGCAGAGGTAGAGCTTATACTTAAAAATGATGCTTTCACACTAGAACATAGTCTCGTGCAGTAGCATAGCCTGCATGATTTAATAGAGACAAAGCCAGTTGTGAAAATCGGTGGAGCTGTAACGCCAGCATTGCTTGTAACGATCGCTCATCAGCAGCATGGAATGGTATTCCATACTGGCCTCAGGGAGGCAAAGTTGCAGAACTTTCACCTTCTCAGGTCATCACTCATGGACGCTATAAGTGTTCACTAATGCAAGCCAACTCCTGTTAGCTTTAATACTGAAATAGTTAAAAGCCTGCTTGGGCTAGCGTACTGCTCCCAGTGACTTTCTAATGCCATTTGAGAGAGATAACGGAGGCTGGATACCATACTTTTCTGCTGGCGTATGGCTGCACGCATACTATTGAAGAAATCATTAGGGAAGGAGAGTGTCTGCTGACATGAAGGGCATTGATACATTGCAGCTTTACTATCTCTTTATATAGGTAAGGAGGTTGTAAGGGTCTTCGAGTCTTCCTCGCAATCTGCTGGTGATATGAAGGTGTGCTCCTGTGGAACGACCTGTATTGCCACTAACGCCAACTGGATCACCAGCAAATATCTTATCGCCTTTTTCACCCATATCTGTGATAAAATGGCAATAGCTGATAGTAATCGCATGCTGCATGATGATATAGTTGCCTCGATGGCATCACTGCTGCTAGTACGCGCAGTCAAACATGGCAAGGCATTTTCATAATGTGCCTTAAGTCAAGACTACTGTTGCATCTTTTGTCTTACCTGGTGATAGGGTCTCTACATCGTCCGAAGGATGAGTTGACTTTTGATAAGCTACGGAGCCGGGAAAACTTATTATTAAGATATTTGTCTATCCAATAATCTTGTGTTATCATTATCCGACTTCTTTTATGTATAACATAGAAGGGTGCTTGAACTTAAAATAAGAGAGAGATGTATCTCAAAATTGTTATCATATTTTCTTTGTTTATACTGCAAAATAGAATAAACCTATTTAATAAGACGTGTGAGGAAGTCTTATATTAACATTTCCAAAACGTAAAACCCCCAAATCCGTGAAACAGATTTGAGAAAAATGTTAATATAAAAGGTTTATAATTTTTAGACTCTTTCAAAGGAAGAAACTATCTTGCAAAAACAAAAACAGAAAAAGATGAAGACGATTTTGCAGAAAATGAGACATCTTGTAAGAAGTTTGAAAGTATAGGGTTTTCACAGGAGATGGATGACCTTTGACCTGAAGTGGTTATGGAATAAACTGTTGAGTGGTAACTGGACTCCTCATCTACCGTATTCGGGCTGATTTAGGAGATAGAGGTTAAAAGAATACATCCAGGCTCGCTTAAAAATTAGAAAGAAGAGCAGCAAGTGGTGGATATACTTATTGCTCCAAGAAGCGAAATGGCGGACTTGGAGGATTTCACGCCTGATGAACAGAATACATTGCGTAGTGGTAAAGCTATCATTACAAAGATGCCTGGAAAGGAACAGTGCTTTGTGCAGCTCGATGATACAGACGAACAGGGTTTTGTATATTCCTGTTTCGCTGATGGAGGATAACCTATCCACCTGCAGAGCTGAACTCGAACCTCTAATGAACAGGTAGGCTACAGATGTGTACTGGCAATGTTCTATCGGTAGACAAGCAGGAGGGACATCTCACTTTCGGACCGGATTTTCTTGCTGATGGTGGAACCAAGGTAGTAAGCGGAGATAGAGAACACATGATAATGTTGCTCACAGGAATTACCAACGTTTAATTCTCGGTATATAAGGATGCTGGGTAAAAGATGATGATAATTCTTCAAAGACTACATTTCGAAGATGATTATACCGAGAAATGCAGCGTGAGTTCCACCACCTTGGCGATGAGAGATGTGCAGAAGGAAGAACAGAAACGGAGAGGTATGCATAGATAATAACCCTAAATACTAAAAATGATATGGCTGAATTAAAGAAAGAGTTGCTCGACCAGCTCGACCGGAAAGAAATTACCAACTTCTGAGTGCATCAGTAGCCACGGAGAGGAAAATGATAAATACCTATAAAGAATGGTGCGATGTACTGGATATATGGAGGGCAATGAAGAAGGGGCAGAGCAGTTCATCAATGAATGGAGGTATGGTGATGACTTCTGATGAAAATGCCACAAGAGGTGTGGATCTTCTAAAAAGGAAGGACAGAAGAACAAAAAGGAGCAGGAGAAAATTTCTGTCCCAAAGTAGTAATGGTAATCGAGATAAAGATGCCTATATTTCAAATGGAGGTATATATGATGAGTGGAAAAAGATCAGAATAGACTGAAGGCTTTAGGAAGCTCTGAAACGCCAGTAAAAGCAACACTGTGGCGATATCAAAATCTATGGGGCTCGAAGAGCATGTAAGGATGAACTCGGTATTACTAGAAATAACGCCAAGAGATGGTGGAATGTACGTCTCTTTATTGATGGTGCTATTGCTGAGGCGTGACATGTACATTTCCCATTAGGACTTAATTATGATGTTATAGGAAAGAAACTATTCTATAAGAATACAAAAAGCACAAGAAGATAAATAATCGTGAGCACAAATGATGGCAGTTTAGTGTACAACATGTAGTTGTATTTATAGAAGGCGGTCTGCGTGATGCTGGCTGCCTCTCTCTGTTGTAGAGCTTCTCGCCCCCTATACCCCTCGGTATTCCTGGTATAGATTATTATAGGTTTTTGGGGATATATCCCCTTTATGATAAGGAAAAGTTGTGAGATTTGACTGGAGGAGGTTTCTGATTGCTCTCAATATACGTTTGGTATAGTTGGGGCTGTTTTCAACCTTTCTCGCCATATCTTGGATCATTCTGGGACTGGTAGCACTCAAAACGGCAACTCTGACTGATGATACCACTGCCTAAATGGAAACGAGGGTTCTCAAAGAGATAGGAGTCAAAGCAGAGCGTATCGAAGTCTATATCTCTGGTACTCTCTATCATGGCAACTGCTAAATCCCTATAATAATCGTCCCCATTCTCATACTTGTCTTTGGAGGCTATGTGAATGACTTTACTTGTGTGGTCATAGAGTGATAGTCCTGGCGTGCCATCATGCTTTAATTCAATCTTGCTAAAGTCGTTTGCATCAAGGAACTGATAACCACTGGTTTTCTTTCTTCCAAAGCTACCATGTTTAACTTCAATGATTCATAAGCTCGACGCTGGTTAATAGGAAGGTGGTTTGCAGAAATATTATAAACTCTTCTGTACCTAATTCTTTGAGGATATATAGATTTTCTGTTTTCCAGAAATGCCATAGCCTTTCTCTAATAACTCACCTTCTGTAATGAAGAAGGGTAACTCGTGCCCTTTTCTCCTCCATCCATAGAGCTAACATAATGGCATTGGTGCCTGTATAGACTTTTCCTTCCGTATCTCTTGGTAGCATCATTAGCTTGATACCCATGGTTATCACCCGCTATCAAGCTGCCTTTGAGTTTTCTTACTTAATAACATACCATAGACTCGGTAGGCCTTCTTTTGCATCATCCTCTAGTATGCCATCTACCTGTAGCTGGTTGGACCTGTATATAACCTTGGGGAATGGATATATCTCTTCTTTGCTTGAAGACATACTGCTATTTGAAGAACCTGTACTGCTCTTTTCTTGCTCGGTGATAAGTGGAGAGCTTGCTCTGGCGTGCAGCAGCCGGTTGTTCTATTTTTACTGCTGGCTTGTCTGTAGGCACTTTAAGACTTTCTTTTATGCACAGAAGATACTTCTGTCTGTACAACGTCTGCAAGATGAGACAGCTAGCTTTTGAAGAGGAGAAGGGGCTATCCTAGTCGTGTGAGAATACTCTGCCACAGTGTATCCAATGGCTGCTTTTTCTGTTGTCTTGCACAGACTGACAATCTTCTGTAGATAGTGTTAAGTTTAGCTTGTAATAGCTCCTTTACTATCTTATCTGTACTTTTACTTTTGGACCTCTTATACTCATTGATTAAAGAGTCACAATATTCTACGATGCTCCTTAGCAACGTATCCTTGTCAGAGGATGTTAAAGTGGTAGCTATGTTACTTAGTGTTAGATACAATGACTTCGCTTGATGATTTACAGCAACTCTGTTGATTTCCTTACCGTCGATGCTGTATAGACTTTTTCTACAGATAAGAGCACGTATGCTCCATTTTCATTGATAGTACATCAAACGATCCTTACGCATAGATGCAAGGTCGTTGGTTACTGTACGCCTCGTTTAAAAGTCTTCTCATATAATTCAAAACACCTCGACAAAAGATAGGATTCATCATTTTCAATGATATACGCCTGACCTCTTGTGTATCCAAATTGAAATCTATACGTATCTTGTTATCATAGAGTGACCATGCTTTGGGGATAATAGGTTTTACCACCAAGATTTACGTAGATGGAGTTATTGACAGGAACATACCTTGTAAATGGTTGGCACGCTTTATCATATCTATCAATGATAGATACTTCTTTCAACATCATCTCGTACTGTGGCTTCTTCATTCCATTTGTGGAGAGCTCTCGTTACTAAGAACGGTGAAATTCCTTTTGTATCAATCTAGTGTCTTTTAGTTTTGTAGGTGATATAATCTTCTAGATGATGGGTGGTGACTGATTTTATCACAGAAAGAGAGTATAAAGACAAAGGCTCTCTGTCTTTGTCTATAACTTCCTTTAACTCTCATATAACGATTTTTATTATGAGATGTTTCATTGTCCTTTCTGCTGTCTATAAAAGACTACCTACAAGGGTTCGGCAGGACCTGGCATCTATCATTCTTATATAGGCCTAGATAATTCGTATCCTGCTAATTGTAGTTGATAAAGCGATCGGCTATGTGATCAAATCTTCGGTATAGGGTTTAGAATTTATCCAGGTACTTAGTAAGCTGTCTTGCCATTGAACGGCTGGAAAAGAACTTGGAGTTGTGCTTGTCAGCATCCTTACAACGTTCTTTTTCGCCCATAAACTCATCTCTAATGCCCATCGCTCTAATAGAGTATGCTGCTTTTTGACGTATTGACAGAAAGCGATAATTCTTCAACAGAGAAAAATGGTTTTGAGGGAAAGGTTTCTTCTTTGTGTTGTCTACTTCTGTCTTTTCTGATGATTGCTCGACATTCTTTCCAAATATCTTACTCCATCCACTTAATAGGTGGTTGTGAAAGAGATTTCTTTTTATTATCACTTTGGCTCATACTTGTTATAGTTAAAAGAATTTATAAAACACCAGCCTGCAAAGGTTTATCTTTGTATGGATAGTGCTTTGCAAAAACTGGTGGTTCAAATACTTAAAAATATGACACATCATTTTTGTGTTGTGCTTAGTCTCATGGAACAATGCTGCTGGTACGGCACTCGATATTAACATTGCCTTGATAGATGTGGAAATGAGTCTCGCCTTTGACTTCTACGTCAGGCATCGGGCTTGAAGAAGTCTTGCTTAACTGGGTAGGTGCAGAAAGCGAACCCATAGCCAGCCGACTTTCCGCCATCTTTGTCTTGGGATATGCCGGAAAAGGTTTGGAACTGATGACCGTTTTTATTGGTGCGTTCAACGATTTCACCTTTCGATCTTTCCTTTGAACTCCATAGAGCCTGCAAGAGCATCAGCTCTGTGGACTTCACAATCTCTATCTCACCATCACTACGGAGGTTGTAATAGTACGCTCGTCTATTTTCTTAATGTAGAGTGTACCATTAACTTTCACTCTGCGACCAGTGGAATACTGTCCCATAGTATCTTTTGTTGCCTGGGGCGGAAACAAAGACTTGTAGCTCGGCTCCTGAACCGTCGCTCGCCTCGCTATGGGAATAGTTATACTGAGCGAAATAAAGGGTTCCTTCTTTGCTTTGTTTCTACTGTGGAATTACTGATAGTACCGCATGCTGTGACATTACATTTAATCATATTTCCTATTTCTTTGTAGTTTTATACTCTACGTATCGTATTCTCTTGCTGCTTTTTCAGGTAGCTCTGAATCGTAATTTAACGAGGCGGTTTGAGTAAGTCGGCTGACATCAACACTTTCTATCTCTTCTTAACGGAAGAGCTCCTTTGGTTTCTTCCTGTCCGTTCTTTTTCTGTAAGAGCAAGGTCGTTACTCCTTGTCTTGCTTTAACTCCAAGGAGAGTTAAGATGCTCATGAAGAGTGAGGATAGAAGGCCTGATATACCATTGTTTGTTTGAGCTGCTTCCTCACCATTCCTATTCATAAGGTATTGTAACCACCGGTTAGGATCACTCGGAATTAGTGAGGTTAGATAGGAGTTGGGGATTGTCGATGGGCTGTCCTCCCATGCCTGGCTGCCCATTGTTATAAGCCATAAGGGAGGCATAACGAGCTACCATGTTCTGACCGCCTTTGTCTAAAGGAACTGGGAGGTTGCCTCTGAAAGAGAGTTCGGCAAGGTATTCGGCAGGGTCATAACGCTGAAGGTCACCTTTGCTATTATAGAATTTGGTCTCAAAATGCAAATGTGCTCCAGTGGAACGACCTGTATTGCCTGACATACCTAGAGGGGTTCCTGCATTGACAACATCGCCAACATTGACTCCTATTTTGCTTAGGTGCATATAGGTACACTGTAAACGGCTGCCATCGGCACGGTTGTATTCAACGGTTATCATATTGCCGGCTGCACCATTATTAGGCTTAACGGCAATGACCTTTCCATTATCTTCTGTACTCATAGATGGGGAGATATTTGCCTCCAGTGCTAATATCTACCCCTCCATGATGATGCCCCGGACGACTTTCGCCAAACTCTCCTGACACTCGTAACCCTTCGAGGTTGATAGGCATACACCATCTGCCTCTGAAGAGGATTAAGGAGGATAGCTGGTGTGTTAGGACGTGCTGTGCCTGCTGGGCTGATGCCTTGGCCTCGCATATAGCCTATGGGAATACCTTTCTGATTGGCCGTCTGTATGGCTAGATCGGTCAAACCTGTCTCAATCCGTATTTACTGATAACACCTTCGATGCTGTCTACATAGTGGGGGCAGTGGCATAACCGCCTGCCTTGATTCCTCGTATCCAACCTAAGTGATCAGTGTACTATCATTGACAGGACAACGACGAAGATATCTTGATTGGAGGAGGGTGGCAGAATGGTCGTTAAGACTTTCCTCTACACTGTTATATGAACGGAATGCTTTCATTGGGACGGTCATCGTCATGAAAAACTAACTCTGCCTGTCCATGAGGAACCCTCGCTTGATGCCGAAGAAATTGTTGTCGTTTCTGGCGAGGTCGGAACTGCCCCAGGTACTCTCTACTGCCATCTGTGCAAGGATAACTCGAAGAGGGTATACCATACTGACTTGTTGCTCCATAGCATATAGGGGCGTATCGATTGATAAACTCTGATGGTGAAATTGCCATGTTGTTTGTCTATTTTTTTATTTTCCTTATCCTATTCCCATACCACGAGGTTTAATCTGTTCTTGGAGTAGTTTCTTCTTGCTGAACGTCTTCCCTCATTTGTGTCTTCAGATTGAGATAGCGTCTGCTCTTGGCTTGAAGAAACATTCTCCTGCTTTTTCTTGCTTTTATGATTCTCATTCTTTTCTTCTACTTTGAGAAAGGGTGCAAAGGTCACTGCTGCAACAGCTTTTTTATACTCTGCCATATCGTCAGCCAACCACATCTTGTTCCATCGATCTTTTGCTTATCGGCTCTTTCATGAGCTTACCGTCAATAGTGGCCATAACATATTTCTTGTTAGGACTCGTCTCTGTCTTTGGTGATGGTAGGACGTTCTATCTTACTCATATCGACAGCAGGGACTTTTGGCATGATAAGGTCCACTTTAATTTCAGGGTGCTCTGTGCAACAGAATAGTATTTCTGTGCAAGAGCCTCGTGTATCTCTTTCTTTTCGATCTCGTGTTCCTTGCATCAAAGTAGGCTCTCTTATGAGCCTGTTAGATAGATTGCAAAAAGAGGGCTCGTTATTCACTTTTGAAGAAGAAGGCATATTGCCCCTTATCATCCTTGATAGGTGTAAAGAGTTTTATATTGGCAACTTTAGCTGCCTCTATCTGTGGCTTTACATCAATATCCCTATGCTGGCTGAAATCATATTGCTTTAGCTTATCCACAGAGACTTCTTTGCCTTTGTAATAGTCGTTGGTTTCATTTAAACCTAGACCACCACCTGCATTGTAGAACTTGACATCACTGATGCCTTCCTTACCCAAAGCTATTTTTAATGCGGTCTTTGCGAATTCCTGATATTTCACATCATCGTCTAATGATGCTCCTTCTGGAAGAATAACATCGGCTGCACCTTTTTGCCTTGTCTCTTACGATAACGATTTGCTTGGACTCTATATCGGGAATCTTGGCTAAATCACTAGAAATCTTGTATTGCTTTGGACTGACAATAAGATCCTTGGGAGTGAGTTCCTTTGCGGATATCTTCGTACTTGACAATCTCTTGCTTTTAGATGCTTGTCAATAGACTCTATTGCATTATTGACATCTTTTTCGATTAAACCGAGCATCTTAGGGTTCTCTCAATCTCTCGCTGCAAATAGTTGACATTTTGCATGCTTTCTTTTGATAGAGTAGCTGGAAGGCCCTGACTGCCATGAGAACTCCCTGCAGCTAGGGTCTTGAACGAAGTTGTTCGTATTTAGCATCATCGCCAGGAAGGAGGTTGTTACGCCCTCATCCTGTCAAGACGATGCTCGCTACCTGTGGCTGCAACAACGGCACGATAGATGTCATTGGCTTTCTGAAGGGCAGCTTGACGGCTATCGCCAGCATCCTTATCGCTCATCCCACTGACAATAATTCATCTGCTTGCTTTGTCGTAAGCGGCATCTTGAAGCACCATGACACAGCTCATAGCCTATACCTGCAGATTTGGCTACTCTCTGTGCTGTCTGATTGGCATTTGAGATGACCTCCTTCTCATTAGGGTAGCCTGTCTGATGAGTTCGGCACCATCAAGATTCTCGGCCACTACAAACCCACTGCTTGGCTTCGACTAATTTGGGTAGATAGTCATTAATCCTGTCAAGTGGGAAACTTACTGACTTGACTTTTTGACCGTTTTCTTCGGTCTGACTGACTGGCAAGTTTAAGAGCTTTCCTGCTCTTGACGCATCTTTTCCATAAATCTGATATTTACCGTCAGTACGAGCAATGACCATAGAGGTAGGATGGTTGATTTTAACTTCTCGGCAAATTTCATCATACTCGCTTACGCCACGCCTCGGAGAGTCGATCTATCTTGGCTCCTTTGTCTTTCAAGAGAGCTGTATAGTCTGCTTGCTTGCCTGCAGGCATAGTGGTTTGATCAATATTGAAGATACCATACTCTTCCTTCGACTTGTGCTTGTATAGAACTCCTCTCTTCTGCAGGAAGTTTATCATAGTCTTCTACTGATGAGTTCTTTTTGTGCCTACATGCTGATAGTCCCATTTAACCCAATTGAAAGCAAGAGATTCTTCGTTCTGCTTTACAGCCACAGCCAGCATCTTTTTGCACTCGTCATAGGTTGTATACACGTTTGAACGATAGCCCCGCTCATCTGATTGCAGATTCATCATTATGTTGTTATAAGCCATGATGGGACGCTTTGCTCCAATAAACTCGGCATTGCTCTTGCCTGCCTTGTTCATCCAAATACCCCTTGTTGCCTTTGGGCAAGCTCTAGGCACCAAGAAGAAGGGCGCATGAAGGAGAAGTTTGGAACTCGGACCGCTATCTTTCTCTGCTGTTTGTTCTCTTCTTCTCGACGCTTTTCTTCTTCGACCTCCCTACTGGCGTTCGTCTTCTGCCTCTTCAGGGCGGCTTGCTTAGCTTGCTCGGCTTTCGTTTCTTCTCTTCTATAGCGGCCTGTTGGGCATCAGCTATGACGGCTTTTGCCTGCTCTCGGCAACTTCCTTTGGTACATTTCCTTTTTCCATGATGTTTTTGCTATGCTTGCTACATTGGTTTCTGGATTGCTGTCCTCGAGAGGGAGGTCTCTTCTATGGACTCTTCTACTTTTTGAAGATTATCTAAAATTCTCGGACTTTGATAAGACTTCTGTATAGGCTGCAGAAATCTGACCCTGACTTCAATAGGTCGATAGCACCTTCTGAACCTTCAAGATGATACCTGTCATTCTTTATTTTTTCTCTAAATTGGTTATAGCAGAAGGGATAAGGGTACTCTTGGTTGATTCCTTTTGATTCTTCTATGGCTATAAAAGCCGCATTTTTCTTCCCTGGTGATAGAGCTAGTCTTTTCTAAAAATCTTCTGTATATGTTTATCACCATTACTATAGGACATCGGAAGAGAAAAGGAAATCTCTTTCCTTCCCTAATAAAAAGGTCTGATACTATATAGGCTGCAACAATTTGGGAATTGTTATACAAATGTTTGTCACCTTCTATATGACCTGATAGAAGTTTCACTTATCTTTGCTGTTAGCAACTGGTTCTTTAACTGTTGTAAAGATCTAACCACTTCTCTAGTGGTTCAGGAATATAGGGAAAGAACTATGGTTCTGTATGGATTATGCCATAAATTAATGGCAAGACTCTTCTCTCCTTTCTCATTCACATTGACTACAGCATCTACATTTGGCAGAATGTCTTCTACCCCCTGCTATAAGTGTATAGTCATCAACTGTATTTTTGATAAGTATTTTCACCTGGATTGCCTTTCTCTTTCTCATAGGCTCCTGTACTGGGACCTGAAAGAGAGTCAGGGACAGAGTTATTCTTCTCTTGTTCTGTGTGAAGCTCTTCCTCAATCTTGGGTGACGCTTCCTACTGTGACTTGTTGACCTTTCACGCTATAATCTGCAGAAACTTTACCGGATTGCAATAGTTCTATGCCTCCCTTTGACCCATTGAGGGTGGCTTTCCCATAGTATTCTGTCGCATCAATATGGTTCTTAAGAACAGCCACAGCATTCTTGGAAAGATCATGCTTGGAAATACCCATAGAAGTATCTAAAGCCCAAGCTGCAGCAAACGCTTCATCGGAGATAGAATGGTCTAAATTGCCTTGCATGACTTCGTTATAGTTGTCCCACTGCTTTCCGTCTATGGTAAATGCCAGGTCTACTTCCTGATTCTCTTTTTGTAAAAGAATCGTTGAAAAATGCGTATGCAGCTACTATGTCGACATTTTTGCCTGTGGAGCTACCTGCATATTGGAGTGTGATTCTTCCTTAGGAGAGACTTCCAACCATGCTTTTAAAGGTTCGGGGATGATATAAGTATCGAATATTCGGGGGTCATTCTCAATCTTTGCAGATAGTACATCAGACCCCTCATTAGTCAATAGTGAGGAGTTCCCTTTATGAGAGGTAAAATATTTTCCACTCCTTTTTAAGAGCATGTTACCATACTCCTCTGCTGTGTCCTGATAGGTGAAATCACCTGTCTGACTTTTCTCTTTCTCATAGGCTTCCCTATACTGGGACCTGAAGAGATCTGAGGATCAGAGACTTTCTTCTCTTGGTTGGCTCCTTGGTCTTGAACAACAGAAAGAGGCTTTTAGCTGGCCTGAATAGATGGATTGAGGTATCATAACTTTATTTTATACTCTAGAAAACATAAAATCTTGACCATATACAGCTTTTTATATTATTGCTGTACTCGGAAATAATTTGGCTTGCTTTGGTTAATACGCATTGCTAACTGACGAGTTCTTTCATCATTCACAGCAGCAGGATGCTGGGCGTTAATATTGCTGTATTGTGCTTGAAGATCCGAAAGAGTCTTATGATTCTTATTGTCTTCGGACAAATCCTTGTCAAGTCTCATCACGAGTAGACTCGTCTGTAGGGAAAAGATCGCTAATATGTTGCTCAAAATAATAAATTTTTGCCTTAACAACAGTAGTTGCAGGACCAAGCTCTGTATTATGATTCCCTTCAATTGAACTCTCTGTAATTTCAATAGATAACTTAGAAGGAAAAATCTTTCTCGAAATCTTTTACAGTCTTTAGCTGCTCTGCTGTTAATCCGTATTCATTGCCGTCTTTGAGATAGGGAATTGACCATTCAGGTAAATAAAACTCACCATAGGGGACCTTCTCTATAAGAGGCTTTTTGTCTATATTACTTGATTTACTTTTTATCATCACTTGCATCTAAAGCCATGGCTTTTAACTTCTCTATATCTTCAGCTGAAAGCATTTCGTCATCCTTGATAGAAGAGCTTAGATCAACCTCTCTGTTTCCTCTGTATTCAGCAAACACCTTGCCCTCCTTCAGCATTTTTATTGCATCATATAAAGGACTACCTGGAACTATTGGTTCTTCGCGTAAAACCCTACGTTGCTGCTGTAGATATTCAATAGCGGCTTGAGTAAGATTATGGGGATGTGAGTCCTTGACTATATTAAAAGCTGACATAGCCATAAACTCACTTCTTGTGATTTGATGTTCTTTTGGCAGCTTTGAGAAAAACTATCGAAACTGTCCCATCGCTGCTTTCCATTACTGTAGATAAGCTCGGTTGATTCTGACTTTGATGACGTTGTCTTTGCATTATTAATGTCATCATCTTGTCTATCTGATGAAGTTACAGTTTCTTCTGAAATTTCTTCTTGTGGAGCTTCTGTATTGCTTATTTTTAGAAGATTGTTGGGTCTCTTCTCCGAGGTCTTCGGTAAGACCTTCTAAGTTACCTTCTTTCAATGGGGTCTGTCCTAAGGCAACCTCGCTGCTCATCAATCTTTCTCAATAATCATGTCTGATGCTTTAGCCTACATCGGACATGATAGTGGTAATGCTTTCAGGATTACGTTTTGAGATTTTCTAACCACCCTTTCAGGTAATTGGCATTGTTTTCTAATATCTTCTTATCAAAACCCATCGTACTTCCTACTAGAGCTGCTGTCATTTCGGCAATTAATTCTTCATGGGCATAACCTTCGGTACGCTTTTGCTCCAAATTGCCTGTTAAGACGAGACTCATGACCTGTTGAGTGGGCTATCTCATGCAAGGCGGTGGAGTAATACTCCATACCGTCACGATAGACTTCTTCAGCAGTCTTACCAATGTTGAACTGCTCTTTCATCAGGCAGTACAATAAAAATCCTGTGATGGTACGTAAAAAGCCTGCTGGATGGTTTGTTATAACGAATATCACAATGCCAAGCTTTCTCCTTGAACATTCTATCAAGAGCATCATTTGCTATACATGCCTTTGCTGTCCTTTACTTCTTCATCAGGGGCCTTAAAGCGAGCAACAATGGCATCGTATTTCTTTTTATTGACCTCTGATAAGTTCGTCTGGTCAATATTGAAAACATGGTAAACTTTTGGATAGGGACGAACGGTAAAGCTTGTCACGCTCTTCTTTTGACATGGCATTATAGTCTTCCTCGGATACTGTCTTGCCTTTTTCATCCTTAATGGATAACCCCCATTTGAAAAATTGGGACAGACTTCTCACCTGCATTAACATGAAGGGTTACGGTCTTTGGCTTGCTTAAAGGTCATATAGACAGGAGTGTTGTATCCTTTTTCTGATGTGTCTGCCATCAAGAAAAAGAATTTCCTCCTGAATAGGTTCTACCAGTGATATTTTTGTGGCAAAACCTAATATGGTTCCTTTTACTCCTAACCAACCTTGCTTTCCAATTCTTAGATTTGGCTTTGGTGATGATATTATACATCATTTCTGCAAACTTCTGAAGATTGTCTGCAGGTTTATTACTTCTTTCGTAAGAAGATGGACGTTTTTGTTCTTTTTACCAGGCATAATAATGGATTTTTGATTGTTACAAAATAAGTAACTTAAATCCAAAAACATACTCAAAAAATAAAACTCTTATATTAACGTTTTTCAAAAACCTTTTCAATGGGTTACAGAGGGTTTTATGTTAAAAAATGTAGCTTTATTATTTTGTAGAAAGAATAGATAAGATACTAAAAATCTTTTCACAACTATCACTATCCTTGTTAGGGAAAGGCTATTCTATACAAGACTTATATCTCTACATGTATATACATATAGGTGTATTGTTGTATATAGTGATATATCTCTATAAAAGGAATACACCTATATACTTTGATTAAAACTTATCTATATTGTACCGGTGGTACTTTTTACTTTGACTTAGTCTATTTTCATTTTGTCTCTATTCTCGGCCACTCACTTCTCTTTCTCCGCCAGTAGTCATCTATCGACTTTTTAGATGCAAAGGTAGTACTGGCAGGAAACACAGCAAATACCAGTCCCTTATTGACAATAAATTTTTTTCAAGACCCTCCGAAATCAAATAGATTGCGGTTTCCTGAAAAATTTATCGATCAATATTTGCCTTACTTCCCTTTAGCCAGTACTCTTACCTTGCACATAAAAGGTTCGAGATGACGGTTACACCGAATAAAAAGTTCGGGTCGAAGATCCAAAAACCCTATTAAGGTTGAGAATCAGGATGCCCTGAAATTAATTATAAACCCTTTAGCACTCGATTAGTATGAACAAAAGATATATTTTTCGCTGTTTATGTAAACGGCAAGGTCTGCAAAGTCTATGATTGGTTTTGTGAGACGGATAGAGAAATGAAATTGCAAGCGTGTGCATTATGCGCTGGAGTACGTGCTTTCAAAAAGAGTGCTGGAATATTAGTATATAAACTGCAAGAGGAGGGACTTTCCTTGTGCCATAGCGTAAATTTCAATAATAGCTGGTATATACATCAATATGCTTTCCTCTTTCCACAGTAGAGAATTTTCAGATGTTGCCTGATATACTGAATGGTAAGGTTAATGAGAACAAAGAAATAATCAACAAATAAACAACAAGGAAGAATGGAAAAGAGGCTTGTGGTTTATCAGACTGATGCTTGGCACACTGTCAAAACAAGGGAACTTGTTTACATTGGTGAGAATATGGAGGAGACTATTCTGTATAATGGTAGATTTTCTTTCATTAACCGAAGAGGATGTTAAGCAGCTTAGACAGTGGAGACAAACCTCATGCAACAATAGGGACTTTGAAGTTATGATTGAACGCTAGTTCGTGAATGACTTTACCGTTTAATTCAAAAACAACAAAGATTATGAAACAAGCAAATCCTAAGAAGCCGAACGTATCGCTATTGTGTGAAATGCGGTCATGCAGTACAATATGAGGAGGATTTTGGATTATCCTTTCTACTGCTCCACATTGTGATGAAAAATATGTATAACTTTGAAACATACAGAAGAAGATGAGCTACAAGGCAAAAAGCAAGAGTAAAGGTTGTTACCGAAGCAGGGCAAATGGTATTTGGCCGAGATTAAAGGGACCCAAAGAGGGAACTATTGTTGAGGGTATATACAACCCTCTGAACAGGGCGTTCGACTTCTACTGGAACGGTGAGGGGCAATGCTTTGGATTGGCGAGAATGGAGAATTGATAGACGAATAATCAGATAATTAAAAATAAGACACAATGAACGTTTTTACAAATAATGTAGATTTCTACACCCTACACCTGTAGAGGTAATAAATACAATGATGATGGGTGAGAACTTTATAGGTAAGACGATCCTTGAACCATCTGCAGGCAAGGGAAACATTGTAGACTGGCTTAAAGCAAATGGAGCTGGTAGCGTGATTGCATGTGAAAAAGGACGAAAACCTAAAAGAAACTGCTGACAGAGCAAATGTGATATTATTGCAGATGACTTTCTTTTCTGTTTCTTCTGAACAGATAAGTCATGTAGATTATATCGTAATGAATCCGCCTTTTCTGAAGGAGCTAAGCATATCTTACATGCTTTTTGAAATTGCACTCCAGGATGTACAATTATTGCGTTGTGCAATAGTAGTAGTCTTGATAAAGGCTGGGAACATGATGCTACTAAAGAAAAGCTCATAGAAACAGTTAAGCTGTATGGATGTGGAGGAATTTCTTGGCGACGTGTTTAGCTGTGCGGAAAGACAGACAAAGGTTAATGTTAGCATGGTAAAGCTCTACAAGGAGGAGAGGGAGTTAATGAGTTCGACGCTTATATGTTCTCTAATGAGGCAGATATACTTGATGCAAAACGAAACAGAAGGGTTAGTACCGTATAACGTTGTACGTGATATGGTAAATCGCTATATCTCTGCTGTTCGCCTTTTTGATGAAAAACAATGGCTGCTGCCGAGAAGATAAAATTCTATTGCTTTGTTTTAATGGCGAAGGAAACCGATTCCTGCCTGTAAATTTGCAGTTGTAGATGGTTCAAAATGCGGTGGTACATGTAAGTCATCAACAATATAAGAAAGCTTTGCAAAAGATATTGGAGGTCGATTCTTTGATAAGCTCAACATGGAAAAAATATGCTACACAGAAACTACGTGAGCAGATAAATAAATTCGTGGAACAGCAAACAAATGTGCCTTTTCACCATGCACAATATCTACCAGGTGCTGAACATGGTTATGCAAACCACAAAGCAGCTGAATGGATACAGCTCTATTGGGAGTTGTTTGATATGATTTTGCTCTTTCTCTGAAAACTCTACTGCTGGAGAGACGTGGAAGACAAATGCTAACTATATGGTGAATAAGAAGTTTATTGTGCCTGGTGATGACTTCATCACGATGCACAGTGGCCGACGGCCTTTGTAAAGCGTAGCTATTCGAGTCATGATACGATGACGCAAGACGGATTAAAGCTCTTTGCTATATTACTGGAGAGAATTATGATGCTATACCTGATATAAGACAGTTCTTGATATGATAATGAAGTCCAATGGGGACTTGGTTTAATTGGGCTTTCTTTTAGAGTGAAGGGCTTTAAGAAAGGTACAATGCACTTTGAGTTCCTGGATGAGAAAGTATGGATGACGTTTAACCAAGCTGTAGCAGAACAAAGAGGGTGGGTGCTGCCAAAGAAGAGAAAGAAATAATTGCATGTACAGGAGGCTGTAAGAGCTTTTGCAACCTCCCTAAAATAAAAAAACTTTGACGTATTTAATAAGATAAATATTTTTGTAAATTGAAAATAAATTAATAACTTTGTAAGTAGATATTACTGAACTTAAATGATAGAAAGGAAAATTATTATGATTGAATTAGCAGTATGTGCCTGCATCTTTGGAGCAGGAATAAAGGCTGCACTTGGCGGTGGTAATAGCCGTAAGAGTGGCAGAAGAAATAGCAACTATAAGGATGCTATGGGGTGGTCATCACGATCATCATCAGAAGTTGTTCTAAAAATAAATTATTAATCATAGGTACGCTTTTCGTTAGCGTACTCATTAACGTTTATAGGTTATGAAGAAGATAAGACTTTTTCCTTGTAGCTCTACTCATGGGAATCACATTAAATATTAGGGCACAGGCAATACGCAAAGTACACAGAGAGACTATTATATGTATTCATGTATTGAAGTACGTTGGGCAAATAAAGCTAATGGAGAACAATGCTTTGTAATACTGATTACTCCTGGAGATAATGCACAGCAAAAGATTTTCTATATTGAAAAACGATAATGGTAAAGCTGTTGTCGTAAGAAATATGATGGAGGGGTTAAACTTATCTGCAAGTGCATGGATGGGAATTACTTCAAACCAAGAGAGAATATAGGAAATGGCTAGTTAGAAAGAAAGTTTCATTTGAAAATTTAAAAACTGGTTGATAGTACTACAACCTACGAAACCGTTACTCCAAAAGTTCAACTTACTTTTGGACGAGAAAACATTAAAGGTTGATTATGAATAATCTCTTACTCTATTAAAACATATCTATAAAATGAAAACAATTAAAACATTGCTCCTTTTTCCTATCTCTGATAGCTGGAGGAATGATTAATACCACATCTGCACAAGAAGTAACCGTTGCAGAACCGGATACGACATCTGCAGATCTATTTTATATTGTAACAGAAAGCAATGACTTAAAAGCTCTTCCTTATGAGATGGGAGAGATTAAAACGCATAAAAATAAATTTGGCAAGATAGCATCTATCGTTGGAAATGTTGCCTCTGCAGCGGGTGGTGGGTAATCTTGGTATAATAGCTTCTGCACATACAGAGTCTCTGAACGGACTACTTACAAGTATGCAAGTCATGAACTCCGCTTACAGTGTAGGAGACTTAGCTGGTATTGCAAATAATCTTGCAGGCGCAGAAGGTCAAGATTTGACGTTTAACACGCCTCATTCAAAGACGGTTGCCCCTGGTAATGGTAAAGATTTGAATATCATAGCTGCCCTTAGATGCAAAGATAGGGAAACAGCTATTACAGCTTTTTAAGATTGTTCGTTTTAAGACAACAAAGAGTGATAGACGGCTCCATTGGTTACAGACAAAGGCATCACTTATTAATACAGAAAAGGCAGACGATGCTAATAAAGCTGGTTATCTGTCCTATGGGTATAAGAGTTATGGTGATCACTCTTCTCTATTGACTGTGCCGGCAACACAACTTCAGAAAGGTGAATATGGAGTTTATTTCCTGAAATATGTTCGGTGTAAACCAGGCAATTCTGTGTTACACTTTTTGCTATAGAGTAAAAATAATGTGTTTAGTATAGTCTCAATTCAAATATTGGGTGGGAAGAATTATTCTTCTCCACTTTTTATTATAGTAAACCCCCACTGACGCAACTTATTCTACGCCAGCAGGGGTGCTAACAAGTATTGATAGTAAAGAAAATTATTTCAATCCATAACTTCGCTGTTGCTCTTGTTCCTCCTGTAGCTGCAAAGTTCTGTCATAGCTATTAGCAGCTAGAGTCTCTGTTTTCGTCATACTTTTCTAACACAGCATTTGCAAGCGTGTTCAAAGGTAGGGGCTTTTTCAAATGCGTCTACTGCTGTGTCAGAAATATTTATAACAACAGGTTGATTGTCGATATCTGCATATTAATGATCGCCCTTTCAATGCCACATTGCTTAGACGTGGGGTTGAGTGGCTCATCATCATATTGCTTATAGTTTTTCCTGGGAGCTGATGGCTGGGGCACTCCTAACATTTCATGCCCTGCATTGTTTAGGAGATTCATGCCTCCAAAGCCGAGGAACATTAACTTTAACAGTGGGTTCTTACTAAATAGACCTGCTGTAAATAGCTGCTAATGGTATAATATTGTTCCTAATGTAAAGGACTCATTCCTACTCTGTAAACATACCGATAAGCATATCAGGAAGATAGCTATCACATAGCCTAAATTCTTGTGATGTCTCCAAAACCATTTAGCCCCTGCATTGTCTCAAGTAAGGCCCCCATCCTGCTGTACTTGGTGCTACAGGAGTCTCCTGTGGTACCGTCGGGCATTCTGATATGGTACGGTATTGCTTTGAGCTGGAAGAACTCATTGTGCTACTGACTATAGGCTGTTGCTTGGCAGACTCTATCGAGGACGTTTTTAATTATAGGCTGATGCTGGGTCGTATTTTGCTTATTGAAAGCGGCAGCCCTAGCTGCTTTTTCTCTGCATTGGCTCGACTCAATAAGAACAGCTGCCTGAAGCGTAGTCTCCAGCACGCTGTGAGACCCTGTGCAAGTGTCATATTCTTACCGTTTATATTATATACTCTAAACCTTGCTCGGACATCTGTTTGGCCATAGAGAGAAACGAACTAGAGAAGGCATCGGCACTGTTTCGATGTCTTATGTAACATCCATCCAGGAATAGTAGCTTGGTCTTTATAAGGTAGGGCTTGACTGCTTAGCATAGTAGCTACAGACTTTAGGAGTTTCCTGGAATTGCCTCTTGACCTCTGTTAAAAGGTGGTTTGAATCCTTGTTGGTAACAGTATTACTGACATGAGGGCGTATAGGACCAACCTTTATCTTTTTACCTAAAGCCATCATTGACATTTGAGATATACTCTGTACCATTCCTCTTATACCCAGCACCTTTCTTTTTGATAGTTGTCTAGAGTGTCTTCATTGCCAAACACTGTTTTACTATAAGACTTTTTGCCGTATCAATGCCGACCTTGATGGTGCTCCAATAGTTAACCCCTGAATCTATAGCAGCACTGGTAGCCAAGCCTTTGACATAAGATGCCTCGAGTTTACTTTTTTAAAGCTGATTGTTCTGTTAGCCAGGAACCAGCTTTTTATGATACCTTTTCTTGCAAGGAGATTACCTACACCTTTGACGGCTCCCTTTACTGGAACAGCGGCTAAAGAACCCACTCCGTCAAGAGCAGGGGCATCTAACATAGCTCCAAAAACGAAAGCACTTTGCTTTCTTTCTTCGATGGATTATATAGCTTGTTGCCTAAGTCATGTACTTCTTCCTCTGCTGGAGAAAGATCACGAGCACGCATAAAGCGTTGTCCTAAGGTAAAGAATAAAGAACTATTGACTGTTTCCCCTCAAAATATACTCCATAGGAGGATTTTGGCATATTTACACGAGCCAAGTGGAGTTTGACAAGTTCCATAAAGCGTATCTGTCCATAGTGAACAGCCGGGTCTACGAACTTCTGTCCTTCTGCCTTGCCTAAGGCTTCAGCTGCTCTGACATATCCCTTTGTGCCTAATTTTGCAATAAGGGATTCTCTGTATCTGTCAATGAGGTTTCCAGTCCTTTTGGAAATTCTTATTCGAAACAATCTTATTGACCATACCATCAATGAAATTGTCGAGGTTCATCTTACTCCATTTCCCTGATGACTGGGCTGCAACGTTAGCGGCCTCTACACGCACCATGGTCTGCATAACGGAACCTGCACCGAGATAAGCCGGTACATCTTCATTATAGGCCTTAAGGTATTCCTCATGCTGCTTGCGTTGGTAATAGTTGTAGTCTTTCGTAATGACAGGTGCACAATATCTGCTGAAGTATTGACCGAAGCAATACTCCAATTCTCCGAAATGTTGGTTCTTATTTGCCATAAAAGTAGATATTATATGCCTAATAACTGTTTACGTGCCTGCTCGATAGCCTTATGACAGACATTCATTTGTTTTGATAGAAACGTGCGAGCCAATCGTCAAGTAAGATTTCGTCATTGATAAATTTGATGGCTAACTGACGGTTTATCTCTATTGCCTTTTTCTCCTTTGTCACGCCCATTGAACCACGCCTTGGTCCAGCAACGTGTACCTGGCGTATCGAAGTAGACGGAGGCTTCACGGCTGATATCATAGCTATGTATATCTATTTCTAGATTTTCTAGAGGATCAACCATCATGCCGTTTGAGGCAGCTTCTTCAGAAAGTTTTTTTTTTGAGTCTCATCCCACGAAGAAGGATAGATGCCTTGACGCAATGCCAAAAAGCTATGGAAGTCTTCAATAAGAATTTCCTGTATCTTTTCAACGAGCGGTGCACTTCGATCAGACAAAACCGAGTGGATTACTCAAATTGGGAATGCTCTCATAGAAGTAATTTTATCAGCTGCTTGTGAAAGGATATTCCGCAGAGAAGATTCCATCTTCTTAGGCGGAGTATAGACCTTTCAGCAGAAGTTCATTCATATAAGTAGGCAGATAGCGGAGCATTAAGGCTATAATCTCATCCTGGCAGTTATCATACTTGGTTGTAATCTTTTTGCTACCTAATGTATCATTGGTGGGCTGTTGAGAGATACCCATAGCTGCTAACTGCTGGATATTTGCCCATATCATAGCAAGAAAGTTTTCAGGATTGAGTTCTCACCATTAAAGCGTACTCCTAAGTGAAGGAAATCGCCTGCATGGGCTATCTCTTGTCCTGCCTTAACATTTTGTACCATAAGGGCTATAAGCCTCTGATACATGGCCGTAAGTAATCTCATACTTTCCATAACGTGTGATAATATAATTCTCATGTACAGCGTCATGACCTGCACCGATGACCATACCGCTTGCTATAGCATAGAGGGGACGATCTTTAATGGCATAGTCTATACCTTTATGTTGGAATCTTTCTCCAGTCTTTGGATGAGTCTGTCTCACCGAAAGGAAGAATAATACTTAATTCTTCCCTATCTTCAAGGGCAAAGGGCATCATAAAACCACTTGCCGACTCTAAGAGCATATCCTTATAATCTGTCATTTCATAATTTATACTTGTTAGTTTAACTGAATATTCTTACTAAATGCCACGTGAACGACGAATAGTCGGCTCTTCCACGGTCGGCATTTCTAACTGTAGACGTGGTCGATCTTCTGACATAGTAGGTGCGGTGGCATAGCGCGGCATTTGCTGTAGGGGTTGGTTTTTCTGCCTGGCGATGGTTGATATTACGCATAGTCATACCACCTAACATCAAACTGGCCATCTTACCTAACCAACCGAAAGGACCAAACATCATATAAGAAGACAGGGCTAGAGATGCTAAGTTCATCTTGGAGACATTACCACCTGTTAGCTCATGGGAGATTTGATTTACACCATTCATCATAGTTCCAGTAATGCCTCCCTGTTGAATTTGCCCTCCTTGCATACCTTGTGGAGAACTTTCTCCCATCATCTGTGCCGTTGATGGGTATTGTGGAGTTGAAGGATCATAGTAACCACCAGTACCATTAGAAACCATTCCGTTACCAGTAAAAGTAGCTTCCTATTTGTTCCTTTTCCTGACTCATAGAGGTTAGCACCTTCTCCTACAACAGAAGAAACACCGCCTTTAACATCTTTATATAATCCTACAGCCTCTCCTCCTATGGCGTCTCACTTGGTATCTAAGTCTGTCATAGCTGCCTTCACCGAAAAAGAACGTCTGTTAGGTTACTCATCATACCGACTTCTTGTCCTTGCTTATCGACTTTCTTGCCTAGTGTTGTCTCACCTAAAACACCAATAAGACCTTTTTGTTGCGTCATTACCACCCTATGGCTTTCATTAAATCAGGAAGAAGGGTCTCGACCTGATATTTGATGATAAGCAACAGATGAGAGGATAAGACTGGCTACAGGGTGTTTGGCTGTGTACTTTGCGTATTGCCCTGCCCAGCCAGCTGTCTTATTGATGATCTTACCACCTTCTGAATAACCAACCTTTGCAGCTCGCCTCAGTGCCTCCCTATTGAGAATAGCTGTTCTCTTGGCAGTCTCTTCTGCAATCTTCTCTCCTGTCTTAATGCCATGAACAACCGTCTCTCCTGCTGATTTGGAACCATGAAGAGCTACTTTTTCAGCATTTAAGGTGCCTCTACTTCCAATATGTTCCGCTGTCTTAAAACCTGTCTTAAACTTAGGTAGGGTCTTTTTCCCAAGCCTTAAATCCGGATTCTACCTTAACAGTTTTCTCCCATAGATTCAATCCATTTGGCATAATTAGCCTTGGGAAGCATATCGTCCTTCTTTCATGGCAGCATTAGCCAATGCCCTTCCGACGGACTTCTCTGCATTTTCAACAGAATTTTCTGCCACTTTTACGCCAACTTTTGCAAGAGGCTTCTTCTGCAGCTTTGGCAGCTGCTTTACCGAGTTCTGTTAACCATCCCATAAGCGTGGATATTTTTTTAGTTACCATAATTTATTTGAATAATAGCACGTGCTTTGTGCTTCTCTGTCTTTGGTGTCTCTATGATGCCACCATTAGCTGCAGAGCAAAGCCATGCCTGCTTTCCATTGTTGCCAGCAACTTCTGTAGATGTCCAGTACCAACAATCACCATCTAAAGCTATAGGCGTGCCTCCTAACTGCTCAATGATGGGATTTAATACTTTTGCTGAAGTGATGAGTAAACGCTGCTCTGCAACGCTGGGTAGGTAATCACTCTGCCCTCCTCCATGAAAATGAAAGAGTTGCATAGCAAGGGGACTGCCTTTCTTAGCTTCTGTGAGGTAGCTATTTTGCATAGCTCGTGTATTGGCAGCACCATCAAAAGCCGTAAGGCTTCCACTTGTGCCATTAGATAAGCCGAGTGAGTCACAGAACGCATTATTGATTTCTTCTAACATAACAGCCATAAGAGGATGATCTTTTGTCTGCTCTGCAAAGACAACACCAATACCTTTTTGTTTGCTTTGATGGAAATAGTCTTCAGGGTCGCATACAACTATGGTCTTCACATAAGACATAGCCTACATGAATCGTATTGTCTTTTGGCTCATATTCATCACATGAGCTAAAGCCAACGAGCATTGTGGCTATTATAACTAAAACACCAGTTATAATACTGCTTTCTGCTGTGTGAACGCTGGTGATGAACTTTGTAGGCTATACTTATAATCCCTACGAATAAGTTTCAGTACACGTAAGATAGATATGCTCTTTCTTTTTGATTGTGTTACTTTTATCATATTGCTTAACTTAACTCTTCTAGAATATAATCTTGTAAAAATATCATGTTCTTCAGTCTTTCGCTGATGAAGAATATGTATGTGGGGCATCATTCCTACTTGATGAAAAGTGCGGAACCATCGCAACAATACTATCTTCCTCTTTGCTGAAAAGCTCAACTACCGCAGAGAGCTGCTCAAAGGCATCAATATAGTTCTCATCATCAATCTCATCTGAAGTCTCTGCTTCTAAGATAGAGAATAAAGCAATTAACATCTGCACCTACAGGAAGATGACCTGTTACTGCTTTCATGTTTTGTTAAAGAAAGATAAGCTTTTCCTTTCTTGAAGAAAAGGTCGTCTAAAAAGAAACTTATTTCTTTGACCTCTTACAAAGACACTCAATGTGTGTGAAGGAATATTATCATGCTTTTTCTATAAACCTTCTTGTTGTAATAAACATATATGATTCAAAAAGGCATGATGACATCTTCAAGCACATGATCTGATAAAGGGAATTATATTCATAACTATAGTTCTCTTAATTATAGTGGAATCTTTACGCCAAGGGTGGCTCCGGTACGGAAGAGGTCTTCGCCTCTTAACGATACATCTTCTTTAACTTGAAAAAATACACTCCATCCATTATAGAGATTGAACGTATGTTCGTAGCCAAGTGTACCAACACCTACTGCATGGTGTAAATCACTACCTCCACTAACTCCTATTCTTAGGTTGCCGTGGTAGTTCTTACCTCGTACAACGCAAGGTTTATAGGCAAGTCCCACTGTCCACATATTATAGCTCTTCCAAAAAGAGTTCTTTGTGACATAACCTGCTTCTGGGATCTTTTGTCATACTTGATATAGTAGCTAGCAAAGTACTCCATCGCATTATGATAGTTCATCTCATGCTCATAGGCTATCGTACCTTCTAATCCTTTCGGATAAGAGGCTCCCTATATCTATCATAACGTGATCGACATGAGTCTGTGCACCAGCTTGAAGAGTAGGACAACCGATGAAACAGAGAGTAAAAAGGAGAAATGCTTTTGATATGATGGTTTTTATTCTAAAATGTTTCATAAGGCCCCTTTCTATTGCTCTTTTTAGTAACAGTGTATCGAAGGAATCAGCACTAAGCACATCTTCATAGTCTAACGTCAAAGAGATAGTGCGACCGCTAATCTGTTTTCGGACAGTTCTAAAGAGAGTACCTTATCATTTGGGAAGGTCATCTTCTTTAGGACTATCACATTACGATATCCATTGCGGAATCCCTAACAGAACGGTCAAGAATGAAAGCTGGCTTTTAACTCAATGAGCCTGTACGTTAGTTGACTTTTCTTGCTTCTTATCTTCGAGCTCCACTCAGAGTCTCGTCAATATCAAATGGCAAATTGGTCCTATTCTCTATGGAGAAGTCTATGAAAAAGTATTCTCCCACTACATAGATATTATTCAAACGCATCGTCATCTTATCCTTTTTGTCGATGTGCTACGATATTTGGCAGGAGAGTTCCATACTTTCATCGCATAAGCTGCCATATCTGTGGTAGACATACTGACCTCTGGATTATGGAAGGCATTGCGCTCGACAAGCCTCGACTTCCTTATCCGTGACAGCCTCTTGCAGGCGGTGAGTATAGATGAGTGCATACTGTACTCTGTAACGCTCGGTGATAATGGTAACAATACCTAAAAGCTCACCATCACTGTGATTACCACTCTTGGGTTTGATACGGATAACATTGTTTAGGGGTTATCACCAGCCACTGAATCGGTAGAGATGTCTACCAAACGAATAGGCTCGGAAGAGTGATGATAGTAGAGACGTTTTCATTAACAGTAAGAGCTCCCATATCTGAATAGGTTTCTGTGCATGGCAGCCACTAACATAGTGGGCACATGGTAAAGAGTGCGAAGAATCGCTGCTTAAAAAGTTTTCATGTCTTTATTGTTTCTGTTAGCATTTAATTTCTTTGTTTCTTTTCTTGCCCACTTCCATCTATCAGATAGACAATGGTGCCGTATTTCAGTTTTACCCTGTTTCTACGAACAACCTTGTTTACGGCATCTCATCACCTGCTGTGAGGCATTCTGTACTGCTTTGATTTGCCCAGCCCTTGATGCCTGTAGAGGAAGTGCTAGTTATTTACTATGTTTTGTACCTCCTTGGGTAGCAGAACCTCAGTATCTCTTTCGAGGTCTCCTTGAAAGTGGAGAGTGGAACGTAAAGACCTTCTTGGCCGTCAGTGTCATAGATAGACAAACTCACTCTGAATAATATCATCGTGATAGAAGATACTTTGTACATTTCCTTTTACTCGCTGCCCGGTGCCTCGATACCTGGGCGATAGAGGTAGGTGCCTTCTTAATAGTAAGATCACCAATCTCTACATCATCGAGTAGACGCAGACGTACACGACTGCCTTCTTGTGCCTTGACGTTTTCATCAATGATAGCCTTAATAAGCTTTAGACTCTTCAGCTGAAGAAGAGGTAATTGTGTTGAAGTATTCAGGAAGCGGTCTTTACTTTCTTAACGACCTTTTCAACTTCTCCTTCTGTCTGACTACTTTCTGTTGACTCATTATTTTGAAGGTGTAGAGCGGTTTGTATGGTTACTGTCAGCTTCCCATAGTTATTAGCACTACTATTGCCAGTGCCTAATCCTGCAGTGGGTAGTCCATCTTCGCCTCATAACCATTATAAGAACCATTGCCATTATAGTCAGCGTTTCGTGAGGATGAATTGCCTTCCCTAAAAGCCTTGGAGATCTTTATTAATCTGCTCTAATTGACGCTGTCGCCTACGTTCCTCATATTTTTCTATCTCGGAATCAGAGACAGGAGCGACGAAATTGTCACTTGATGCCCCTACGTGAACCACCACCTTGACGAACACGCTGCTGCATACTACGCAGCTTTGCGCTCTTCTTCCATCTGTGCCTGCTGTTGCTGCTGGCGGATTCGCTCGGCTTCTGATCGCTATATTGCGACTGATAGTCTTCTTTCTTATTGACAGAATCACGGTCGTCTTCTACATTATCTACTCCCGATAGGTCACTAATCTGACCATACTCTCGCTCGGCATTGTCTAACTTACCACCAAGAACACTATCGGTATTGGCTCAGGAAGATCGGAATTGAGATAATCTGTAGTCTTTAGGCGTGATCATTGTCAGAGACATCGGTCTGAACCATGTCTATGGCAAAGTAGCCTATGAACAAGACTATTGGATAGAGTATGGCTGGAAAGACATATTTCTTATCTCTAAAATTTATTTTCTTTACATCCATGTTATCTTCTATTGATGATGTGACGTTGACGTAATGTTGAATCGACTTGTTCTACAGCGGTAGAACGGTGCTTTTGGAGCTGTTGTAACTGCGGACCATGCCAATGATGTTAAGCGCAAAGCAGCCTATAATAATACCAAAGACAAGGGCTAAGAAAGTCTTTACGGTGAGCCGTTAGCCCTATATTTGTATCTTCATGGCAAGCCAGTTCATACCTGTCTTGTCGGCAAAACTGCCTGCCTGCTTCTACTTCTCTTTCATAACGATCCTTATATTTTGGATCGTTCTTATCGGGCACTGGCTCGCCCATAATCATTTTCTTTATTCCCTATAATTTTTGCTTGCTTGATAAGTTAGTAATTGGCTTTTCTGTGTCTCTGAAAGGTCTTTATTGGCTATGGTGCGCCAGTTATAGATAAGGAAACCGTGAGGGTTGTTCTCGGTACGTGGCATACGACGGAGCTTTACCAGCCGTAATAAGCTGGCGCATGAGGATACTCGTGCGTCGCTCGATACGCTGGCGACCATAGTAAGTGAAAGACATGTCTTTCTTGTTTAATTTGATGGAGTCACAGAAGATGCTGCATATCGTACTCGTTCCAATGATATTGTTATAAAATCCGTTCTCCTTCAGGGTGTTGTACTGGGCCAGTCCTGATTCATCAATCAAGTACATTGCTTTCTTTGATGGTGTAGTCGATATATTTATCATCAGGAGCCAAAGTGAAGAAGAGATTGTGGAACATCCTCGATATGACTCTTTGCTTCTACATCAAAGGTCTCATCCATCGTAGTCTGCTTGACTAAGATAGGGACTGTGCCGTCAAGAACATAGATCTTCTTGTGGGCATCGGCTACCATACCTCTTGCCGCAAAAGATACTACCTAGGGCTGATGACGACACAGCCAATAAGGAAGAGACTGGAAACGATTAAGACGAGCTTTATCTTGTTTTCTAATTTCTTTAATACTGCCATAACTTTTCTACTTTAAAGAACTTTACCCATAACGGACATGGCACTTCCCTTTAACGGAAGATGCTACGCCTTCACCGAAGTTTCTCGTTGAGAAGGCCAGTGCCTTCAGGAATCATCCAGGCTGCAAGGTCAGGAACTAAGTTAAGACATCTTAATGCTACTACTGATGCTGCAAGAAGGTAACCGCAGGTAAGGAAAAGCACTTTGTACATAACCGTTGATAGTACCTTGTGAGGAGGTGATAGCGGTGGAGGTTCTCAACCTGAATACTGATAACGATGTCAAATAGTAAGAGTACATAGAAACCTCACAAAATAGAGCATGGCTCCATAGAAATGAACCGTTAAGTAACGGATAAGCCACTTTTGCCCAGGCTCCTTCCCACTTGGGCAGTACGGAGAAAGCCCATTGGATAGGGACCAAAGATAGTGAGCATCCTAGAAGTATCTGCTGGCGAAGATGGTTGCCCACCAACCGACTCGGTATAATACCAGTGCTAAGGAACATCATGATCTCATCAAAGGCGATGACAAGACCTGCAAAAGTAGACTTCTTTTCGGCTTTGGCTGCATCGGTTACACCTTTTACGACTTCACCGCTTGAAGTATATGTCACCCATAACATTCATATCTTGCAGGCTTCTAATCGCTCCGCAGCAGGCTTCCAACTTCTGCAGCCTTCGCATACATATCATCACGTTTCTTGATTAAAGGCACTGAGTTCATTGTATTTCTCTACTGACCTGGGTAGCTCAGCTCCATAGAGGTCGTGGGTATAGCTACCTATACAGTTTGGAATGTATGCCAACGCATCAAGCGATGCTCGCATTGCTGCCCATACCTGTCGTATGCTTGGGGATACCAAAATATCATGACTAAAGCTATACCCATTACTTTGAGTATTTTTGAAAACATCAATAGGCTCGCCTTGACCATCATCTTATAAGCTATATTGGCTCCTACAATGATGGAAAAGAGTGCGCCTAAAGCCACTACTCATCTGCAAGATCCACCAAAATGGACCTTGGTTTGCCAATCAAAAGTCAGGATTACATAGGAACTCGTTGGTCTGGAACACAACATTGTCTATGTCCTCCTCAAAGAGGTCTACACCAATGGTTTGGGATAGGTCAGAAATCGTACTGCTTAATCCTTGTACGCCTTCTGATAATCCGCCTTGGGCGGCTAAAAATAATGTACTGATTAACATAATTTCCTTTCGTTACTTGTTAGCATTAATATTTATTTTTACTTATTTCTTTTTATTGTCCCTTTTATCTATATCACCTGGTTTCCGCTCTTTCAGGGGCTTCTCGCCCCTCATACCCTCGGTGTATTCCTCGGTATAGATTATTAAGGAGGCATCTTACCAAGATGATTTTGTGGGCTGAATTTGCTGTTATTTTGTTTTACATCATTTTCTCTTTCCTCCTGGAGAAAAACCGTCTACTGCCATAGCTGCCTTCCAACGATCTCATAGCGTCAAAAGCAGTGGTACGAATAGAAGTCAATCGCTGGGGTGGTTTGCTATTCTTTTTCGCATATCCTTGGCTTTCTTGATACTGTTCCAAGTCAAAAGCAGTTGGGTGAGATGATAGTTCCTGCCTACAATGTCTTTGTAGATGGCAAGGTACTCTCGTTTCTTCTTACCGGAATCTTGATAGGATTCTCGTGTGACCTTAATAGCTGTCTGTATACAGTTGTAGATATTCTTCCACTGACGATAGTCTTCGATGTTCCACCATAGGGCATGATATTGTTGATGTTACTTTGGAAAATGGATAGCTTTGCCTTCTATCTTACTTTTCTCAACTGGCCACGCTGTATCGGTCAATGGCTGGCGGTCGATAATATTCATCGCTTTCTACCTTGGCACGACGCATGGTTACAGAGTCAATGCTGTCTGCATAGACTTTCTCATCGGCAACTCGTGCTTTCATGTGAATACGGAACAGCTGTTTGTTCTCTACATTGGCAGTGCGCTGATATTGCTTGTGCAAAGCGTTATAGTAAAAACGTGGAGTGAGTGCACCTGCACCAGTCTCCATAGTGGTGAACTGCTGCATAATATACTCCTCGTGATTCTTGGTCACCTCAGCATAACCCTGACTGAATACCGAAAGGGTTAGGTTAAGCAATATAGATAGTATGTATATTCTCTTTCGCTGCATGATAGCTTTTCTTTTTAATTATAACGTCTTCCTCCAATGAGACCACCACCGCCTCAAAGGCTCATGGTAGTATGATTTGTGTTGCTCTAAACACTGAAAGGACTTCCATTGAGTTGCCTAACCAGCGTCCAAGGGCATCATTAGCAATGTCTTTAATACTTCGCCCAGATAATAGTCTCCAAAAAGCCCATCCTGACTGTCATATATGCCCATAGCTCCATATAAGCGTTTCTTATAGAGGCTTCTATACCGTCCATACAGAGATTGATGTCATCCAAAATCAACATCATATCTGCAGTGGTACAATTCCTTTTACCTGTTATGACAGCTGCAAGCTCTACATAAGATTTCCATAAACGGTCTGCTCCATGGGATACTCCTCTACAGCCTCGTTGACTGGTATGAGAATGGTGGTGTCACTCCGTCCACACGGCTCCATGAGTAGAATCTCTTTTGTATAGGTGTCAAGGAGTTTATAGTAGAGGTGAGATTTCTCTTACAGTTTTGGAAACTGTTATAGGTGTGAAAGCCTGTTGCAGTGGCATTCAAAATGAGGGTCTATCTTCTCAAAAACATTTTTCTGTATTTGTCTCAACCGTTTAGCTACTGCTTCCATGATTCTCCATTGTCTTCATGCTCTTCTTATGATACGCCTGTACACCTCCTCGGCAAGCACACGTGACTCTAATACTGCCTTGATGGTCTTATGATTATAAATCATAGGCTCTAATGGTGCCTGGATCGGTAGGCATATTGGATGCACCGCTTCTCTTGGAAGGGCAAGGCAAAGACAGGTGAGTAATATGTATAAGCATTTATTCATATATGCTATGACTTTTTATCTGTTATTTTTCCTTTTTGGGTTTCTCTGCTGGGGAAGCTGAAGTCTTCTTGGCTTGGGCTCTGTCTGCCAGCTCTTGCCAACGTCCTAGAGCATATTCGGCTATTGTGCCTCGTGACTTCCTGTGATGGGCTCCAGATAATTATTGGTAAGAAAGTCTTTGACTCTTTGTCGGTCATTCATGACCTTCTCGATGAGTACTAACTGGGAGTAGATATTGCTAAGCTGGTATTCAACTTCTCTTGCCACATCTAAACGGTCGCTAGCCCATAAAAGATGTATTGCATCGGGGTCGTCTTCTTCTGCTACATCCCTACCATAGTTGTACTTGACGCTGATAGCACAGTCAGGAGGTCTTTCATCAACTCCTTTTTGACGCTCATTGACTTTGTCTGCTCGCTCTTTCTCGATAAGCTCATATCAAGATTCATCGTCTCAATAACATTCTCGGATGAGTAGGCTGCAGAGAGCTTATAGTCAACACTCAAAATGGCACGGTGGATACGGATACCCATAAGGTACTGTGGTCTCTTTTATGGTGTCAATACTGCCGTGTAGGTCAAATTGGCTTTCATCTGTGAACTGTAGGCATGACGGACAAAAAGTGTATTGATTCTCACCATTGACCCATTCGCCAGCATCTTGCCAAGATAATTGAAAGAGACTTTCTAATTCTCTCATATTAGAATTAATTCTGTAAGAACCGCCTGTATCCTCACTTAAATCTTTATAGTACTCTGCCATAGCATCTTCTATCTGTGCTAAATCGTTTTGTACCTGTGACAGCTGGTTTTTGAGTGTTCCCTGCTCGTATTGAGATCGTCGATTGTGCACGGAAGCTCACTGACTTTCTTATCGTTGTGAGCCATCTTGGCTTGGATTGATTCAGTGTTATTAAGCTGTTTAGCTTATTATCATTGGCTCTTATCTGCTTTTGGAGATTTTCGATATCTGCTTCCATAGCCTTTCTTCTTATCTGGCAGTTCTTTGGGAGTCATTGGAACTTAACTGTATAGTCTAAAGCGAAGTTCTTGACTTGGGGTCTTCTAAGGACTTGCCTTGCTTGCCGTGTTTTCTTTCCAGTTGAATGAGCCTTCTGCTACATTGGCTCCATCGTCGCACTTGGAAAGGAAAGTCACGGAATTACAGCCTTTCATCTTGTTCTCGTCAGCCATAGTGTAGAACTTGTCGCCAAAGCCTAACTTATAGGTTACACGCTCGGAAGATGGGCTATGCTCTGCTCTAAGCTGTTGTAATATCTTAGTTGACTCTCCATACGATTTCTGAATGTCTCTTCGTCCATAGACTGGGAATCGAAAAACTCATACACTTCGTGCTTGATACTCCAAGAGTCTACAACTTTGATAGCATAGGCATAGAAACAATGACGTTTATAATGAGTTCTTCCCAATCCATGCTGATAAGATTCTCTACGGTTTTCATGCTGCAACACATATGTGATGGTGGCATGGGTGTTCAGGATGTTCCTTGTTGTACTTATCGACCTTTGCCTGATTCCATCCTGCAAGACGTTCGGATTCTGTCTTAGCGGATGCCATCTCTGAAGAGGTTAAGACATGACAATACCCATCATCACGTGGACTAATAAAACGCAACCACCCATTCCATTTGTCATTCTGACTGCCTTCGGCCTTGGGCTTGTAATCGCAAAGAACCTTACTGCCACTATCATCAGATGATAGACTATACCAACGTTGCTTATAGTACTGTCCCTGCAGTTCCTTGATGTAGTTACTGATATAACCTGTGATACTGTAATTGTTCATTCTGAAAGAGTCGTCCTACTGCTGCTGCATCATCGCCTTAGTACGCTCTATCAAGATATTCTTTACTTTCCCTGCATTTCGTATATTTTCGTATTTGTTGCGGAAATTTGATATAGCTGGTAAATCTCTTCAGGTGATGATTTGAATATACGACCAAGGGCAGAAAAGTCTTTCATATTGCTGTCAACGGCTCCTTTTTGCCTGCTGTGCTAAGGACTGCTCCTGATTTGGTTTATATCACTCTTAATACCTTCCTTGGCTGCTTTTATATCAAAGTCACCAACTTTCTCTAAGAGTTCCTTCCAGTTTACATCTGCAAGTTGGGATAAACTCAAAGATTTTTGCAGCTTTTCATTGATAACTAAGAAAGTTACATCTTTGAAGGATAGTTTTCATTAGTAACAACTAACTCAAAACTGCTTGCATAACTGCTCAACATTATTGGTAGTTTTATAGAGGTATGGACCCTCAATAAAGGGAGCATTGTCGGGTTGTTTAACCATTTTGGCAGCAACAACAATGAGCTTTGGCATAATACCATCTTTAACCAAGAAGAGGATATGCTGATAGTAATAGTTCTCGTCTGTACCGAAAAATACCTGCATCACGCATGGCATTTGCGGTCTTGACGCTGGAATAATATATTCCAACTGTAGATAAACTTGCCTTGGTATAATGGCCAAGGATAGAATCTATATCTGCTCGTGTTCTGCGTTCTGTTTCTGACTCTACAACATAGGCTGCACCATAGCTGCAACGGTCTTTGCATCAAAAATTAACAGCATGGTAAGACTGTGCTGACAACTCATGTCATCACAATCATCATGAAGAATATAGCTATGAAACGACGCATATCTGATTTTTATTTGTCTAATACTTTTCTTTCTTTTTAATACTTTCCTGGCAAACTCTAAGGAGCTCTTGATACGTGAACGTTTCCAGTCTCATAAAAGCTCTGATGGCTTTGCTGGTTCGATCACAACGCAAAATCTTCTTAGAGCTCAAGGCGAGTTTCTCGACTTTCTCGGTGGTATAGCCCATGTAACATTCAGGCGGTTCTTCAATGCCGTAAAACATCGCCTTCTTGACCTCGCTTAATCGAAGACTTCTTTAAAGCGTGAACGACCCTCCTTGTTCTCTAAGCGATTGATGGTGAGATATCTTCTACAGTCTATATCTGTCAGAGCCAAGGTTTTCTTAATGTTATCAAACTTGTCTTTGAACTTGCTTTGATCAAGCAGCATAAAGACACCTGAATTGTTAATGATAGCTTCCTTGACAATCTTGGACTCGGTGACATCTTGAATCTCCTGTGTGACAACGCCAACCATTGCCCAGTGCTTAGAGCGGTCTTATAGAGGACTGAATATAGGTAGCTCATGACCGGGGGTGGCAATGCGCTTTCTCATGCCTCTTCAATAACAAGACACTTACGTCCTTCCTTTAAGAGCATCTTTTGCGTAAATACGTCCATAATGATAAGGACGACAATAGGGAATAGAACTCGGTTATCTTTTATTTTGTCTATCTCAAAGACAATGAATTTCTCATTGAACAGAGAAGAGTCCATATCATTATTGAGGGGTATATTCCATCTTCCCCCTTTGTAGAAGGGCTTTAAGATGGTCGCAAACTCATTAGCATGCGTAGTCTGACGTGGGGCTCTTTCAAGATCTGTGGTATACGTCTCGATAGCGAACTCATAATAGCTGTTGAAATTGAGTTCAGTTAGCACGCATCTTCTTTCGCTGGCGCTCTATCCATTATCTATCTTTCTATTGATATGCTGGAAGATATTTACCTCCTGATAACTTCGGGAGTGAGACGAAGATAGTTGGCTCTGGCATTTTTCTTCTCGCCTTCTGTAGCAGCATTGTCATCAATGACGGCTTGTAACTTTCATCACGGAGGCGAAGATTACGCTCCTGACGTTTGGTCTTGACTTGCAGCCGACTCGGGCTCAGCTCTCATGGGCAGACTCATCTTCGCCATCGGTAATATCATCGATATCTTCAGATGCTCCATAACGTCTTTCTAATTCTTCTTCATATTCATCGTACTTACCAGTGCGTTTGTCTTCGAGTTCCATAATATGGCGCATATTCTCTCGCTGAGCTTCGGTAACTCCTTCAAAAGGATGAAAGTACTCCTCGAAGTATTTCTATCAATGTTTGATCTACTATGGTCTCTAACTTTGCTGGCCTGTCTTTGCCCTGAAGATAAGGGGAAGATAATGTTTCTTAGGAAGTCTTTCTTTGCCTGGAAGTTTTGTTCGTACTCTGTCTTCTATCTTGAAGGTTCATAGAAATAGGGTGCTCCTTAGAGTAGGTCACATATACACCCTCAAAGTAGCTACAGAGTCCTTCATAACTATCACCTGTGTCTACAATTACAATATCAGTGTCCTGCTCGTAGTATTGACGCATGACGGTGTTCATAAAGAAAGACTTACCACTTCCTGAAGGACCTAATACAAAGAAATTACTGTTATCGGTGTATCTTACCTTACCTTCCTTTCCTGATACGTCGATAGGCATTGGGACGCCTTGTCTGTCGGTATAATAACACTTTAAGTTCGTATCGTCTCCTTTGTTGACGTTCCTATGCAAGGAGACATAGAGCTGACTCGAGAGGGTTAAGAAACGATCATAATCTATATTGAGTTCGAAGCAGTTGCCTGGGAAACTGGCTACAAACAACTCTAACTGGTTATAGGCACGCTTAGATAGGTGCATACTATAGCGTGCTAATAGGTTCTCTAAACTATTGGTAACCTTCTGAAGGTCCTTGTCGTATTGATGTCTTGACCATTAGGTTATAATGGGCATAGACGAATTGCTTACCGTCACGTGTTACTTCACTTTAAGACATTGTTAATGTCTTCAACGGCTATCTGATTATTTGATTGGGGATGAGAGGCATGACGGTTTTCTTCTTTTTCCAATTTCATAATCTCTCGCTCTGATTAGGAAGAAAGATGACCTGATTGTAGACGATGGTGTCTACTTCAGGAAGTATGCTTAAATCGGAAAGAAGATCTTGGGGCATAACAGTGTTATTGACTATTAATATCGGCATAGGGACGAAGAACACCTGGAAGACCAGGATCATCAACATCCAAAAGGCTGTAGATCTTTCAGCTGCTCATCGCCCATGCCGATTTTCTCTGATTCTATCTTGAAGTCTGTCATAGAGACAACATCATTCTTGAAATCTATAGCAAAGAAACGCTCGGTGAACTCCTGACATCTCGTCGCGTTAGGAAACGACAGTTGATGCTTTTTCACTACTTAAACGGTCGTAGACTTTCTGAACTTTAACTTGAAAGTCTCGCCATTTATCTGCATTATAGGATTTTAAGCCTCCAGTACGGCCACGTTGGAGTGATGGTGAGGTAGGTAACGGAGTCATATAGGACGACCATTGAAGAACTTGAAATAAGCATCTGAAAGGAAGTGCTTCTTCACATCAGCTCTTTTGCTGGCGATGCTTGACATATTAAAGTTCTTACGGACGAAGATGTCTTGTTTGATATCGAGCATAGCCTTCTGCCTAATACTTGAAGAATAGAGGCTAGTAAACATTGTAAACCTATAATAGCCTTCATATCGATCATACTTTTCTTACTGGGCAATCCATCTTTAAGATGGCTGAATAATCGCCCTTCTTGGTATAGACAATGCCTATATCATTGACATCTTCGGTGTTCGAAATAGATGTCTTCTAATTTTAGCTCGTTTGCTTCCTGCCAAAAAGCTTTGACAGAAAAGAAATATCTTTAAAAGGACGGGAAGAAAACTAATATGACGATTATTGTAATCATGTATTTTCTTTTTATTTACTATCAAAACTGTCTATCAATAATGCCGGGAACGACAAAAATATAGATGCCTCTCGGACTTTTCTTTTGAATGGTGCTCTTTGTGCCGTTTGACGAAGATGGCAACACCACCGAGAGAGGACAATGGTGAGTAAAGAGACCAAGGCTATAAGGAAGCCCAAAGACAACGTAACCTATCAAGAAAAGATAAGAGTCTCCGCCAACAGCAAGCTGCCCAAACAATGTATCTTCTCGACATCTAGAATCAAGGCTTTCTGTTTCCCTTGAATACTGGGTAGTCGGGATAGTCATTCCTGACTTGCGACATTGTGTCATCGTTTAGAGACCGAAGAACAATGGTAATGCCTGCAGCTGCAATGAGGAAGATACAAGCACCGACGATCATCATAATCGACTTCTTTGACATCCTGTTCCCCATTGTTCATCTTGATATACACAGAGATGGCACCGAGAACGGCAACAATACCGGCACAACATAGATGAGTTTGACCACTACTGGCAAGTATTCTTGATAGAGTCACTCAGCTGTACTGATAGCTCTACACGCTGGAGTCCATACTCTGTGCTTCCTACTGAAACTGTACAGATGACCAGCAGTAACATCACGGCTACAAAGCGTGGGTCCATGACTACTGTCTTGATTTTCTTTCACCTGCGGTTATGCAAAATTGCTTGGCACCGCTTATCATTGTTGACAAGTTTTGTGTTCATTGTCGTAAAAATTAAATTAATTAATAGTTATGAAATAAAAAGTATTACTAAAGTCGATCGGTGATTCCAAACTGGAAAACCGAAGAAGGCTGAAGGATTCACAGTTGCAAACTAAACAGGAAGATCAGGTCTTTACTAAAATGAGGATGCTCTTCGTAAGACCCTCCTCACCAGTCTCGCATCTTGATGTAGATGTTGGCTCACTATATGATATATTGCTGCAATGGAATAAAGGAGATATAATATGCTGTACAACAGGTGAGTACATAGACAACCATATTATAAGCCAGTCCTGAACGCTCACTATAGTCTGTTGTCGCAGCTTTGCCACACACACAGCTAAAAGCAGTAATGATGCCAGCAGTGTGTAGCTCTATATTTAAAATTTTCATGATTAAACCGATAGTAGTTGTTCTGCTTGCTCTTTCTGTATCTCTCTTGTCTTTTCCAAAGCTGCCACATATGTTTCTTGAACTCATCTACATATACAGCACCTTGAATAGTAGGAGGAATAGTGTTAAAGTTTTCAGTGATACCATCAACCTTGTTTGCTTGATTGAGCTGCAATCTCGTCAATGTCTGCTCTAATAATATCTGTTGCAGAAAAGAGATCTCGCCCTGATGGAACAGATGAATCTTCCCTTCAGCAGGAGGGAGCATATCTCGTTCTGTTTCTTCTGTTGACTATCAGGATTGTCAATACTGAATCTTGCACCATTTACCTGCTCCTCACTGACATTTATAGGGTGGTGGCAGAAGCATCCATGCAGTTATTTCACAGTGTACCTGCATGAATAATCTCTGCACCAACACTGTCTTTCTCTTTCGCCTTTGGTGCCGAACAAATCAAGACAAACTCGTGACTCATATAGTAAATGACAGATGAATGTCACCAGCAATTGCAAATATTCCGAACGATCCCATATTCTTTTTATTTATTGGCCACAGTGGCAACGACTTCATCTCCAAAACACTATCATAAAAGTTCCATATTAACGCTTTTCAAAATCTCTAAGGCTCTGGGAAGATTTATGTTAAAATTTGGGACTCCAGTAATTTTTATATATATAATTTTCGCCTCTTTAACGCTCTAAAGAGTAAAATCAACATATCTAGCTCCCAAAAATACTGCCATCTTCTTTGCAAGTGCGCTTTTATAGTGCTTATATTTCCTCAGTATACGTAAGATAGCCATACAAATATATTGTAATAAAGCCATATCATTTGAATAAGAATATTCCTACGCTCTATCTATAATCTATAGAAGTCTTTTACTTTACTTTTATCTATGTTTCATTTTGTCTCCAGTTCTCGCTCCACTCACTTCTCTCTCTCGGCTTTGTAGTCTAAGTCTATCGACTTTAGATGCAGCAGTAGTATCAAGGAAACACGGCAAACACGAAGTCCCTTGTTGACACAAATTTTCAGACCCTCCAGCAAACAGATTGCGGCCTCTGGAAAATCATCGATCACATCTGCCTCACTTTCCTCCTGTAGTAATCACCAGTACCTTGCACATAAAAGGTGCTCAGATGACGGCCAGCACTGAATAAAAGTTCTGGGTCGTGAACATCCAAAACCTACCTAATAAGGTTGGAGAGAGAATCCAGACGTCTGAAAATTAATAATGTAAACATGAAAACAAAGATAAGGAGAAGAATTGCTAAACTCACAAACAAGCCCTTGCTGGAAACTATTAAGAGAGAGGCAGAGCAAAACAATTGCCTCGATGCAGGAACATACGTGGTTAGTGGAAAAAGGAAGAAAGCTTTTCGGAAAGGTGGCCCGCAATGCATGGTGATACGAGATATGTCTCACGCTGTTGAAGATAGGAAGCATACCTGGCTCTGGAAGTGGGAACTAAAAGCGCGATGGTATGGTGACAATAAGGGCTATCACACGGCTGTTATAATGCGTATACCACCAAAGAGCTAGGCTAGACGATTATGTCTCACCTGGACAGGGCTAGGAGGATCGATGACATACATCATAAAGCTGGGCCACCATGCCACATATGAGCAGGCCAATTTCAATAAGTACACAACCTCTACGTTACCAAGCAAACAAAGCGCAATTGCAAAGATGCTATATCGAGGGGCAAGCAAAGAGCGACGAGGAAAGTGTCACCGCATGTGATCAATGGTTTCGTGCAGCGGCAAGAGCAGTTCGCTGCAGGAAAACGCAGCTAATGATTGAGGCAATGTCCTTGTAGCTTTTAGAGCACTGAAAAAGGAGCAGGTGGAAGTAGAGAGATGTTATCCCGTGTGGCCTCATCGAAGAGAAAGGAGTTAGATGAAAAGCTCTCGCATCACGCTGTGCCAGCAGCCTTTGAGCAAATAACAGACTTTAGACACGTGTCGAAAACTTATGCCAAGACCTCACTCATATTACATATAGGAGGGCGTTCTGATGTGAGGTGTTCGCCACAATGACACCAATACTGATGGGACACTATCCGTAGCAAATACTTAGTTGGATGCTTAAGTAAAGGACACAGATTACTATGAATATTTTGAAAACAGAAAAAGCAAATGAAGAGTTTTGTTTCTTCATTTCTGAGACTTCATACGGAAGAGGATACTGAGTGCATGGAACGAGGAACATGTGAAGATGATGACTCTTACATATTATGTTCAAGAATCCAATTATGCGTACACGATAGGGTACTGAGAGGTGCTAACTCGTACCTCTCCAAAATAAACAACGTTACAGGCTTATACCACGGTCGATTCATGTGCTGTCACAGTGGTAGCACCCGACGCAACTGTTATTATATCACAATAAGTATACGTCAATGATTAGCAAGTGGCCATAGCTGACCGAGACAGGCAAAATAGACTTTGCCACACAAGGATTTGCTACCCAATGGAGTGAATCACTATCTGCTTCGAAGCAGAAGTTTTAAGATGAAAAGGAATAGATAGGTAGAAGATTGCAGTCAGGGGAGGACTCCTGACTCCAAACTCGGGCATAGAATACATACATTTTGACCAAAATTAATGGTACCAATAACTCGCACCAAACGCAAATATATACGTTGAATTCTTACTTTTTATAGATTACAACGTGGACTCCTACTATAAGTACATCCTCTTGCGATGTGGTGCATACCACTTCTGTTATAGATGCGAGATACGCCAGCAGGAACAATCCAAATCCTCTTCAGTAACTTGAATGCGCTGCAACAAGGCTGCCAAACAGTCATAGTTCCCATGTCTTGGTTGTAGAGGAAGTGCGACGTGTATCACCTTCTCGTATTGCTTTTCTTTCATACTCTAAGACAGATACTAACATCTACAGGCATCTATCATTGCCTCTTTCTTTCCAAAGATAATTTCCACAGCATCTTTTCCACATACTCTATCATCTGTCGTAATCTCTAGAGCAATTCTATCGCTCTTCCACGATAGTGGGAAAATCTCACATCAGCAACCCAGAAAGTAACCCTTCCATATAGATGCTTTTCACCACTCGGTATTTTCCTTGGAACCATGGTATAAGCAATATCACACTGCTAACTGTGCCCTTGATGAGATTATCGTCAAGGAAAGAACGCATATTTAGTGTTCCAGTGAGATGTGGTGATGGAAATAATAACCACTCTTCCAGTTACACACCAATACACAGCACATCCCTGTCCGCAGTAAAAATATAATACTGTAACTTCATATTTTATACATTCCTGCATAATCATTCATATATTTAATATATAGAATAATTACGACGACATATAGTATTAATATCACCACGCACGCCTTCTTCTTTGACGTATCTGACCATGCCGTTTCTTACACGGTAGAAACAAACTGAGCATTTAATCCCAAAGTAAATAAGCTGCTCGTTGATTTGAACTCCTTTCCTTTCAGAGATAGCATCGCATCTTATTCATATAAGTGTCTCATCTATCAATGACAAAGTAAAATGCGCATCTTTCCAGCTCTTGTTCCTTGGACTACGAACACTTTTGAAACATCCTTGTACTCTCCTTGACTGTTGTTTCTACTTAGAAATAGTGGTAGAGTCTTCTGATGACTCACCTCACTGAGAGGGCCCGCTGAAGATGTTAGACCTTTCTAACAGTTGTCCCATTGCATCATTATTATTAATCTTTTGCTCATTTCTGTTTCTTTTGATGAGTTTATTTACCTGATGTCTTACTTAATAACTCTTCAACAAAGGAACAAACGATAGTCCGCTGCACTCATTGCTCTCTTGGCGTATTCTCACTATACTAATAGCCTGCAAGTGGGCCTCAGCTTACTGATGTTCTTACGCATCTTGGTAGTAAAGACACTATTACCTAACTTGCGTACATGAAGACCCGTTTGCCTCCATCTGCTTTGTGCTTAAATTGATTTCTCCTCAGCGTGTAAGCGCATTCAAGCTTGTCTCTAATTTTGGATTGGAGCCTCCTGCTTCTACCATATCCTAACAAAATCACTTCAATCATAGTTAAGTTCCTGGAATGGCAGCACTTCATGACTAAGAGAGGGACGTGATAAACAAGATTAGAGGCAGGTGAGAGACACTTGAGGGTAAGAAGTCCCAATGATGGGGACAAATCCATGAGAGAATGTAGTCATGGAATGTAACCCGTGGCTGCAAAACATCAGAAAGAAGATGCTCCTCTGCCATTACTGGAAGAAAGTTCAAGCGTCCTGGAGAGGCAAGACGTAATGAAGATGGAACAATGTCAAGATTTTCCGCCATTCGGATAGACTCAGCCAACTATAGGCTGCTCCTCTACAAGAGGGCAGAGAGAGAGCGCATCATAGATGGTAGACTCACTCTCTCATCTCTTTAGTAAAGACGATGTAAGATTACTCCTGCAGTCCATATCTACTAATCACACTTTCTTACCCAAGCTGGCAAGAATAGAACCAACACTCTGCTAAGTTGTCGGTTTTCGCTGACGTACCTCCCTATGGGTTGCGAAAATGAATGACGTAAGCTTGCGTGTCATATCACATAAATTTATTTCCTTCCTAACTCTGTCATAGATACTGTAATAAAAACATATTTCAGCCTGTATGGTACTTTCCACTAACATCATGGCCATATACCTCGCATCATATCTCATCGCCAGACAATCTGCACGATGTCAAAGTAGGTCATCATCTATGGAAGAACATGTGTGTCATGCAAGTAGTCTCTACCTCATCGTATCTACAAAATAGCTAGGCACCACTATTTTCTGCTCTCCATCTTTCTCAGAAGACATTAGGTAGTTCTTTTAGCATCCCAGTGACAGATGCAAGTTCTTCATCTTGTCGAACAAGATTTCTCTCCTCATCAGTAGCAAGACGTATCCAGACTCGTGGCATCGTGTACAACAGGTATGGTTTTATTTCCTGTTATAATACCACCATGTTCATATATACAACAAAAGCAAACTCAGTACCCACTCATATTTGTCCGTCTCTCTGTGTCCCGTGTACAGATTGCTCGCTGTTGGCAGTTTCGCGCAAGAGTGTATAAGGCACACGATATGTGCTACAAGGAATATCTCTTTGGGACATAGTCTGAATCTTTTAACGGCTGAAAAACTACCTTTACCATCTCTCAACGAGGACCGCTCGGTAAATCCTCTGTGGATATAACACCGTCGCCATCCCTGACTGAATCCTCGTGCTCAAAGCCTCCAAAATTTATTAGTAAATGGCTTAGATATGTCCTTTGATACTTCACAGATTTTACGTATTGCTTTTGTTACTATACGTGTAGTAGTTGTATATACGCAGTGCAAAGATATATATATTTCTTGTAACAAAATATTTTATGTTACCTTACTTTTGTAGTATACATCGAATGTCTCTGGTTGAATCGTTGTCTCCATTAACAGTGACAAGAACATACCATATTCACCTGGTATCATGTCTCTCTGGGAAGGTAAGAGTATATGACTGTTTCTCCATACTTAAGGAGCTACGAAGTTAACATAGCCACCTCTCTGAACTCTTCTCAGAACCAAGAAGGCAGAGCTGCAGATCCATCCATTGAATACGACGGTCCTTCTCTTTGAGGCATTTGAAACGGAATCCATAATGGGATAGGAGTCCCAGATATAGGGTCAAGTTCATTATCCTTAGCTTTAATAACTAAAGAAAATGTCGGTCTCATGTCTTTTGGAACAACATAAGAGGAATGTCCTCCCTTCCTTCAAGAACAATAACATGGCCTTTGTACCTGCGAGTGCTCCAGCAGTAGTAACAGAACTAGAAAACGTCACCAACATTTCAGTCGCATTAGAAACCAGTGTTCCGATGACGCCTGAATTGTACCATCTCTCGTGGCATGATTCAAAGGAATCATCACTTTCATAATGCAGTAGCTAAGTCACAAACCTCGCTCTGGGCACAGCATCCAGCAAGAGAGACCTACACAAACAAAAGCCAACAGCATACATCCAGCCATACACAATGAAAACAATAATGTTCCATACCCCCTTCGGTAGAATCCATATTATAATTTAAAGTTTGTAAAGATATTAATATTATTAGAAATTGAGCACTATATGATCGCTTTAACTCTATATTACCTAGTCCGAATATGTAAGGCACGTAGTATCTAAATCTCTTCATACGCCACAATTAATTCACAGATTTCTGTCAACCATAATTCCTAAGATTACAAAAGTTCATCTATAATCTCCTGTATATGGGAATATCATGCCTCTGCAAAACTCCTTTCTTAAATTCTTTTTGTTTTCACATAACTTTATTGGTTTAATTAGCCCTATCTCATTGTTATAGTATATACAGATATATGTATCGCTTTTCATATACATACGCATAGCTGTATACACGTATGCAAAAGATATACAAAGACCCCATATAACAAAAGAATTCCGAATATTTTGACGTTATAATGCCACTTCTTTTAAGAAAAGCCTCATTTGATTACAGCCTAAGCACATCCACTATCTCACGCGAGGAATATGCTTGAATCGTAATTTCTAAAATGGTTCTTTACGTGTCATATTGATAGTTTATTATTATGAAAATCTTATGCATTATTTTACAAGTAGCAAGTATCCCTAGTCTAGTGAGATTAAAGTTAGTCTTTTCAGTTCCTTCTAATACACTACCATTTGAGCGTACATTATCTTATTAAAACCACTAGACGGTCTCCCCAAAAGCAATCTCTTCAACTTCGGAGAGAATTTCCAAGCATTCCCTTGTAGCCACCTCCTTTGACACTCCACGGTAGGGATCTTTGTAAGTTTTAACAAAATTATCTCACATCCTTTTGGCGACAGAAGTTTCTCCAGTAGATTAACCATATATGTTGTATTTCTTCATACTTGTAGCCCTTGATTGAAAAATCTTGGTCAACTATCTGGGGGTCAAGAAGGTGCGCCTGAGACAATTTCTAAAGCTTTTTGATATAACCATCCATGTATCCTCCTTAATTGGTTGTCGGATTTTCCTGAATGGTTTTTTGCATATATGTGATGTGTGTGAAAATGTCTTTTCTATACACTTATTTTTAATTCCTAATCAAAATGCACTGCAGTATTTTATGCTTAAAACTGGCTATGCTTTATTATCTTTGCATTGAGGTGAGCTGTTAGTAAGAGCTGATAATATGTCTTTTGCAACTTCATATCTGCGGTGTTCCTAGTCGATATCTGCATCAGGTATAATCTCTATATCACCTCTATTTAATGATATTAGACGTACAATTCCATCATTTCCATAACATTGATAGTCATATGTTCTTGAAATAGCAATTATTGCTACTATTTCTCCGTTTTATAATATGCTTCATAATTTAAATGCTATTTGATTAGTTCTGGGTTGTCGGGATATGCCCCTCACCTTTGTAACCTTTATTCCAAGATATGCGTATGACTACTCATCATCGCCAACATCTTAAGTACGCCGAGTGTACTCTTTTACATACTTGGCAAATAGCTTTGTAAGAGCCCAATTCTATATGCTGAGATATGAACTCGCATTTCTGTCCTACTCAATTGATTAAACCTTTGTATTCTAGTCTTTTTATAATCGATATCTTCAAACAGCTCAGATATGTCACCCTGATGGTAATATTCTCCATTAACACCCTTTGCTGTACCATCACAGTAGTACTGCCTTAGTTCTACTACATACCTCACCTGTCTTTCTAAGTCTTGTTACGTCATTTTTATATGGAGTATTTTTATTGGTTCATTCTTGTTCTTCCCTGTTCGGCTGACGCGAAAGAGTTTCTGATAGGAAACGATACTTCTTCATAGGCTAAATCTTCCCTCGAAATGCTCTGCATCTTGATACCAGTTCCTGAAATAGTCTGGACATAGCCAGAAATTCAATACGGCGACATAATAGCCTGTATGCGGTGATGACCACAACGGTCGCAGGTACACCGACCGCTCGAAAACGTGCGTCTTGCTTTAATAGTTCCGTTCTCGTCAATCTTCAGAACTCGAAATCCTTTTTCATTTTCTACTGTTTCCATATGAGAACAAACACAATTGTTATTACTGATTTTGCAGAGTAGAATTTACAATTTCATCTACAGAGTTAAAAAGTGGTTCTCCTAAGAGTTCCTACACATTGACTATACTGAAGCTGCCTTTTCAGCAGCCTCCTTTATTAGAAACGCTGCTTTATTTCTTTTTCTATCATTGTCTCTTTGATGTACTTTTGCCCTATCACTTCAAATTCTATCATCAAATTTTGCCTCTGTCCGTCGTGCTGTTATCTCAATAGTATAACCATCCTCGTGCTTGAATGATATTCTAAGTTTACCAGCATTCATTCTTTTGACATTGGTAAACCATTGCACTATTTTGGTTTGACAAATCTGCATTTTCTTTCATATTGGTTGTTTTTAATATTTATTTCACTTTTTCTTATGTGATATTTATTGCAACGTGGCAAGCCATGAAAAATAACAGTTCTAATTGTACATTCTCAACATCTAACCCTCAAAGCATAAGGTTAGAAGTTAATACAATACTGCTATGTCTATTCTAACATTCATGTTATTGTATATTTTATAAACAACTCTCCTCTCTTTTTACGAATTCATTTGATCTTTGACGATCCTTCTTCATTATTTCTCCATTTTTAATTTTATACCAAGTGTCTTCCTTTATCCCATCCACCTTAAGTGACTTAACATCCTTTAAAGTATATTCTTTTCCATTCCATTCTCCTTTCAGTGAGAATAGCCAACAGCCCAACTCTACCACTTGGGTTTTCCATTTGTTCCACAGACAATCGTACAGAATCTTTACCTTCACCTTGCAGAAGATCTTTTCAGAAGTAGCAACAGCTACCGAATAACTCCAGTACTCTCACTATTGAGTACCTTTTGACAAATATTTATTGCAGCTGAATATTGTCCAGAGCTTGTTGCAAACAGAATAATCTCCAACATTTGCTGCAATAGAGAAATTCACTCTACATCCTGATACTGATCTGCATCCTGTACATGAAGAATACGACTTGAACTTTTATCAGCTGCTATTGCTAAAGAACTATCTCCAGTATTTGAAATACACAGAAAAGTCCTTATATTCAGCTAAAGAACTATCTCCCAGTATTTATTGCAGCTGAATGGTAACCTAAATTTACTTGTAGTAGTGTCTTTTTATTCTTTTACCACTATTGTAGCATCTTGACTTCTATGATTTTAGAAGAATCATCTATAGATATGAAAGAGTTTTTATCTAATACCTCCTGCTTCTTTCTTTCTCTTTTGTGCTGTATGTAAGTTTGTGCAACCAATGATACAATATCCTCATCGAGTCTAATCATCCATTTTACAATACGATAGAGGATAATCAATAATGATACACCTATAATGATAAATGAAATCAATCCTACATCATATATGCTATCTACACTTCCAAGAGTGCTCACACCATTTAATAAATAATTTATCCATCTTATTGAAGTATTAATTGTACATGAAAATTATAATCATTGCATAAAGCTGCAATCTGTTTAACCTTTAATGGTTCTTGGTCACCATATGGAAGAATATAACCTTTTTCCTTTGTAAGACATCTGATTCCTTTTTCTAAGATTATACAAGAGATTAGTCCGTCTCTTCACTATTCTGTCCATATGTATTTATTTTTCTTACAACATTTTATCCTCATTGTATAAATCTCTATGTTTGACCAAATCTATTAGCCTGGTGTCATACATATCATACATCTGGTACATCAGTTCAGGTGTCGGATGTTCGGACAAATCAAGGATGAAAACTTTTCTTGCCTCTTGCCCCTTCATCCAACCTGCTGAATGGGCAGAACGACCACAAGGAAGAAGAAGTACACAGTAATCTGCTCTGTGCATGGCACGAAAGTCTTTTCTCAAAGGCGTTTGTTGCTCCAGGATGATGTGGTTCTGTTTGAAACTTTCCACGTTCCAACTCTTACATCCTTATGAAGATTTTCCCAGCTAAACCCACGAGACTGGCCTTCAGGATGTTTGAAGTCATAGGTCTCATATCCCTGAAAAGGTAAAACTTGCAGCACTGTTTCATAGTGCATACGCCAATTACTGCCAAATATCTTTCGCGGTCTCATACCAAACTATCTTTAATATCCCTACAACATTTCCATCACATATTTAAGACTGTTCTAGACCGTAACTAAGACTATCATATTGCCCTTTCAAGACTTTCTATCTGCTTTACATATACGGATGCATCGTTATTATACTTAGTTTAATAGGGAAGATTCAGCTACATATCTGCACCCTGAGGACGTGGTAAGTTCAAGAAATCTAAGACTAATACCGATAATCGCTTTTGCTCTGTTCTGTTGAGTCACGATGCACCTCCAGTCTCTTTTATCAATCCATAGCTGCAAAGCATGTGTGCGGTGTTATTCTTCTGTCAATGCTTTCATCTGAAAGCATGAGATTCGACAGCTCTCCTATTCTGCTCTGCCAGGTACTGCACTCATAGGGTAAATTGTCGTCTTTATTAGTAAAATTAATCTCCCTGATGAGTTTCCATGCTGGCAAAAGAGCATGAAATTCTTCTTCCACAGAGATTGGCGATAGCAGCTCTTCGTTTCTGGAGAGAGTAGGTGACTCACTTGATAAAAGTTCAGGCATGGCACATCCGGAAAAGCCTGTTTTGATGAAGTTAGAACATGGGTCAATCATATCTTTTACTTGTTAGCATTTATACTGAAAAATGAAATTACATCATTTTCTATTTTCTGAATTTGTCATCATCATAGCTAAGGTGGCTGCCTTTCATAATAGAAAGCCGCATACAAAGCAATAAAACAACAAAACACGAAGACTGTTATTATACGTCACATCTTTAAGGATATATATATATATTAAAACATATTAACTATCGTCTGATGGAATTTCAACCGCCTTTGCAACTGCAACAGGTTTGAATACCCTTTGTAGGCAGTGTCATTGCAGGGGACAGTATATCTTCCACATCTCATCTATTAATGTTTGGGTAATAGTGTTTCTATCGACATCGTTAGAAAGAATAGATAGACTCTGTTGTAATCGTCACCTTCTATGAGTAGATGAAGGAAGTTTCTAACATCAGACATGATGATGACATCACAATCTGAAGGGGAGACGTGACAGCCATTATCTTGCAGATAAGTAGGCTAAATAGTCGTTACATCATGGAAAGCGCAGAGTCTACTACTTTTCTGCTCTTCCTTGCTGGTAGAAAACTTATTCCAGCATTTTTCAGAGTTATAGGTTTCGCTGTGAGTTCATGACTAACAAACTCTGTCTTCCTTTGTTCTGATTTATAATACCAATTCCTCGATACACCTTTTGAAAAAGTATCGATAGGATATTTCGTGAACAGCTGGATGCTTCTTTACATCCATATTCAAGATACTTTGTGTATCTGTAAACTCTTTGACGTGAATATGTTCAGGTCTTTGTTCTGATGTAGCTGATAAACGATTTAGACAGCTTAAAAATCAATTTTATGAGTTATTGTTGACTATTAATTAAGCCAGCCTCTTTGTTCAGTGACCCAGGCGGAAAGAAATCACTTATATCTTTTCTGATTTCACTTCCTGCAAGAAGATCTAACTTTAAAAGACATTGTACTTCTCCTCTATACTGTTGTACGTAATTCTGATTCTTTTCTACCGGTTGCGTCAGTATCATACAGAAAGATTATCTGAGAAACGCTTAGAGAGATCTTCAAAGATACTTTCAGGTATGTGTAGTCTCACTCATTGAGGGCAAGCAGAAAACCATGCGAGCAAGGGACATTACGTCTTTTTCTCCTCCTGTAATGAATACTCACGTCACCTTTTACAGTAATTGCTCATAGCCAAAGATATAAGGCTTTGGGAAAATGACGCCTACATGCAGAGTTGCAGCTTAGCCTTTGGCCAGATAGTTTAACCCTGCTACTACCATCAAAGAAATATCCATATGAGTGGAATAGCTTTTGGACCATAAACAGCAAACTCCCACCTAGAGCTCTTCGTAAACGTACAGCAGTGATGATACTTCTACATTGTACGCGTTTCAGGGTTGCAAGGTCAATACCATATTCTTTTCCAATAGCTTTCTCCCATGGCATGAAAGGCTGTGTTTCTACTTTGAAACTTGCTATGCTGCTGCAGGAAGTCTTATTCTCGAAGGAATTTGTCGTGAGACAGCAATATGATGATTGGTGTTGGCAGCGTCAAATACTCCGAGGACAAAAGATCACGGTCTATGACCTGAAGAACTTCACGAAAAGTGGTTTTCGTATTGATATGCGCAAAGTTTTCCTTCTAATCGTAGCAGTTTCACAAAAAGCTGCTGTCACCAAAATCTTGAAGATAGTATTGCTTATCTCCACAACTTCTATTGTTGACATATAGATGACAAGATGGTCAGCTGTCTTCCCGAAGAGGGGTTGCGAAATGTCTTCTTAAGACATTTCTCACCGAAGATAGTGAACAAAGACATCTAATCCTCCACTGTCAGCTGTAATATTCTTTGTGCTCATTCATAACTGCGTGAAGTTTTTAATTTGTTACTTTCTATGCTTGCTGTATCCTATAAAGGAGTTCTACACCTTTTCTGAAGAACTTTTGTAAACAATACTAACGTTTCAATATAACTACTTTCTAACTTCTCACAGAGTTGTTTGTTGGGGATGGCGAGCAATAGTGTCTTTGTCGTCTCGTCACATGACTCGAAGGAGTTGCTTGAAGATAGAAGCTAAAATCTTTCACTGACTATCTTCTCAAAGGCTGACATACATTTTTCCCATAGAGCTATGCCATAGTTCTTTAGGGAGTAGATACCTTTTAAAGCTGGACTCTTGATCGAGAAGCATGTACGTTATACCAATTACAGAAATAATCTAAGAAAGCATCTAAGCTGCTCGAACTACTTCCTTTCGACATTTCAGGTTAGCCAAAAATAGGGTTAGTGCGGTATAAAGAGTGCTTGGAAAATCCATAGAAAGCTGCTGAGGGTACACCCACTCGTCGTCTGAAACAAGTTTCCTCAATGGACGAGAAATTTTTGTGCAGAAAGCGAGTTATTATAATAATTATCATCTCTTTCTCTATCTCTATTCTCTTTTTATAATATGTTCGCGCGCGTAGTTACCTCCGTAATCAGTTGGTAACGTTTTTGAAACGTTTTCTTTTGGTCTATTATTGGTCTCTTTGGCCCACTTTTAGCTCTCGACGTTGCATAACTTTCCTGATTTACCATGAGTTACAAAATTATTGGTAACTATCTCATTGAAGATTTTGTGAGGAAATCTTTTGTTAACTTTTGACAGCCCACTTATAGACTCTTTATTGGACCGTTTTTGGACCTTTTCACAAGGTAACCTCATTGAAGGATTTCTACTATATTCAACAATATCTGCATCAATATAACCTTCGGTAGTGCTATCTTTGGACAATTTTGGACCAATTACAGGAAGATTATCCTTCATGTAATCGAAAACTCTATCAATCGAACTGATGAGAGCTTATTTTTGCCCATCATAGCCTACATTTAAAATTCCATATTTACGAAGTCTTGAGACCTTCTTTGATTTCCTTTAGTGTTAACCCTGTAAGTAAGCTGATTTTCTTAATATCAAACCACTGTCTTCATATCTACTCACTTTTCTGAATAAGAATGGAGGAGGATATGAAGATAGGGATAAAGGGTCTTGCATCTACAAAGAAACTTGGAAGTCTAAATCATAATACAGCTTTTTACCCAGCCACCTCTCACATTCTGTAAAGAAAGAAACTTTATTAAAGTCTCTACTATTATAAGGACTCCATTACGTCTTAAAGAAGAGGACATGAATGACACCTGCTTCCTTTTAACTTGTCGAGAGACTTGCGAGAGCAGACTTATGAGTAACCTGCAAGAACTCTGTCATACTCTGAATAGAAGTACGGAATTGTCCTGGCATTGTGAGCTGATTGAAGAAGGACTTATCTTCTCTTTTGGGCATTCAGAAAGATGTGCACATCTGCACAGCATTGCTGTCATCATAGAAAGAATCAGTTATAGAACTGTCTCATCAAACCAATCCATTTGTAATCTCCCATAATCTATCTATTTTCAGGGTCAATGGCAAAGTAGCCTTTATAGTGTGCTCATTGAGATTCTCTAAATCATCAATGACTCTTCCTGTCTCGTCTACCAAAAACAAAGGATGTAATTGGTAATCTATTATTGGCGATTTTTCGTATAGCTACCTTGATTTGATAATGGTTGTTCTGACTCAATTCTAAAAGAGGATAGCTATCCCACGAGTTGCCCCGGACAGTAATGACTATTAGTTTGTATGCGTTGATATGCTGAATCTTGATAGCAAGGATTTACCATGATGCCATCTAACTTGGCTCCTAACATAAGGGGTGAGGATGTTATCGAATCTTTTTCTATATCTTCTTCGTACCACATTTCTATAGAGAGATGGGGTAATCTGAAAAGAAGATCTACAAGCCATAATGACTTTCTTTTTCACATGGACCTCTTTAACAATATGATACATAGACACTTGAATTAAAAACAATGTGATTACTTTTTCCGCTCGGATGTATACATACTGGATTATCGGTCCTTGTAAAACTCCTTCTCGCACTCAAGAGTTTATAGATGGTACTTTGTTCCATATAAAAATTCATTAGCGAGCAGTATGCCACTTCTAGGCGTACATAAGGTTTCTTATATATAAGTGAACCATACTCTTTGATATACTTGTCTATGTACCAACCGCCCTACGCTGAACGAGTCGGAGTTTCATAGACTAATATTTTATCAGATCTTCCCTAGTTTCACTGGGTAGACTGAACTACTGCTGGAGGTAAGCTTTTGGAAAACGTTTCCGATGCTTACGCAACCTGCTCTGCTAATTCGGGATTATACACACCATCATGCCAACATTACGGTTTATCTCACGTAATATCGTCGTACGATCAACTTTAAGAACTTTTTGCAATCTCTGCGAAGTCCTCGCCTTCTTTAAGAAGTCTGGCAATTTCGTTGTTTGGATAAATCTAATTGCTTGCTCATTGTCAATGCTAAAAAGTGCTTAAATGGGGAAGATTTTTCTTCTTTACCCAGTTTTTGTGCATTGACAGTTGTGTTTTTCTCAGCCTATTACACTTCAACAGCCATTGATAGTCAACATATTATAGTGATTGTTCAAAGTGTAATTAACACTTTTAACAAATTGTACTTCTATATTGAACTGACGTGGTTTGTAATTAAGCTTTAAGTCTAAGAGTATAACGGCTCAATTAACTATAAAAGAGCCGCAATAGTTTCCGTACTTTCAGTTCACATCGGTAATCATAATTACGAATCTTTGGAATTATGAATTTATGAATTACTATAGAAGTTTTCTCATACGGCAGCGAATTCGTCCATGCCACATACGCAGCGTTTCCACGCGCACTGGACGAAGCCCACAACCGTAGCCAGTGAGTTGAATGAAGAGCGGCTTTGATACTTATAGAAGACCAATATTAAGACTCAGTTGTTTTGCATAGCAGAATCCACACACAGATAATGACACTGTATAACACTCAGCGGCATCAAACCCATCATGCGATAAAGATACTTCCAAAGACATTAATGATTGGGAATAACTGCAAAAGAAAGCCCAAAGAGAATCATCAGAACCGTCACAGCTGTTCCAACAGTAAATACCATCGGTAAGAGATGGAACAAGTTTCAGTGACTCAGGTACTTTATAGAGGTTAATTCCGGGCACACCAGAATTGCAAACCCAAGCTCCCAGAACTTGCGGAAGTCCGTGCGACGCTGCGCCATGGCACCCATGCCTCTCAGGGAACAACAAAGTCGGCAACGCTTTCCTGCCTGAAGATACGAATAGAGAAGTCAATCCTCCTCCAAAGCGCATCTTTGAGAAGCCCACCCAACTCCTGATAGACATCACGGCGGATGCCCATATTGAACGAACGAGGACAGAACTTTGGCCAGTTTCTTCCTTACCACCACGTATTCCTCCCAGTCGTGAAGAACGAAGTCATTGAATAAGAGATGGCTTTCTGTGTATCGGTGAAAGAGTCATGCGTACAGTCAGGTCCACCGAAAGCGTCAGCCGGGCTCACGACTTAACTCCCTCACCAACAGCACGAAATATGCTTGGAAGTACAACATCAGAGTCGAGAATGAGCAGATACATCACCTTGCACGCTCAGCACCATAGTTACGGCTCTGCCCTGGTCCTGAATTCTCCTTTGTTGTAATACGCAAATCGAGCCTATCGGCATACTGTATCGCACACCTCTCACACGGAATTTGTGAACCATCATCAACGATAATGACCTCAAAATCTCTTCTCCTCCTGGCTGAGCAGGCTCCTCCAACAGTTCGTCAACCCCCATCTGGACGGTTGAAAACAGGAACAATGATGCTGTACTCATAATATTGCAAAGATACTACTGTTCTTCGTGAATGACAAGTAAATTGTTGATAAATTATTCTTCCAAATAACTCTCTTTTGTCCTTCTCTTGTCGCTAAATTAAATCGTAAAACGTACTATAAATCAGCCATAGATACATCGCAGGTAGGTAAACAATTGTTAATCTTCTGTTAAACGGGGCTCACTACCTTTTGAAGCCATTGACGATTTTAACTATATTTGTGCCAAAACTATTCTAATGCGGTAGCGTGACAGACATCAGCCGAAAGCTACCAAAAACTCGATGCAAAATACGACAAAGAAGACAGGCAATGCCATTATCGACCAGCTCCTGACACAGGAGTCTGCATTGGTTTCTGATCTGGCAACCTCCTTTGATGCGTTATTAGTAACGATATCGAAAACATTCCAACGAACTGAGGAAAAGGCAGGAAAGCTTATCGTCGAAGTCACAGGTAAGGCTATTCTTATCAATCCATTTACCAACAATCGTTCGGTAAACGAGAAGGAAAAGCTGAATGCGGAAGAGAAACAACTCATCGGAGCAGAGGCTGTCAAGCTACTTCAGAAAGACGATTCCATCATTCTTTCATCAGGAACAACCATCCATGCGTTGGCTTGTAATATTCATTCAGAAAGCAGACTGACAATAGTTTCAGCGTACCAAGCCACAATGACCTTAGCTGCCAACGATAATATTGATATTATCCAGCTGGTGGTATGGTTCGTCACAGCGTGTATCGGGTTGTTGGACAACATAGTATGGAGATACTCGCGGCTGTTCGTTTACAAAACTCTTCTTGGGTGTGGACGGCATCGACCTCTGACTTCGGTATCTCATCAACAGATATGCGCTGTGCCTCGAACTGAACAGAAGTATGTGATGAACGCTGCACAGAAGACCATTGTCTTAGCAGATTTCGAGCAGCCTGGCTGTCGTGGCTTTGCGGAAAATTAGCGGACTTGAGGATACAGAGATCATCATTACCGACTCAAAGATACCGCAGTTTGTAGCCAACAAGATTGGTACAAGAAATGGGCATAGAAATTAATCAATGCAGGCTCTCAGAGCATGTAATAAGACATAAAATAGAAACTTATTAATTATTTACAATTATGAAAATACCATCAGAGTTTGACCCTATCCGTCCGTTTGAGTCGAAGAATTACCAGCAGTCTATGATAGGATTCTTAAGCGATGACTAGCAGTTCCAAATGGTGCTGGTATACCGCTACCCTGATGACTCCAACAGAGGCGATAGCAAAGAAGACGCTTGCAAGACAAATCTTGAATTTCAAAAGCCTTCTGCTATCCTTTCCTCCAGCGTCTTGTTGTCACGGAGTTGGAAGTTTAGGTTGTGGCATGGATGCAGTGAATATCAACACTCGCAACCGCTATACCTTTGTCAGCGCAAACCATCGTGACATTGTACTCTGACTCTGCTTTCCTCGACAAGCTGCTCATTGATGTTGGCTTTACCCACTACTTGTGAGATTGCCATCGGCGACAATCTCCTCATCGACAGGCTGCGTGACTTGCGCGTATTAACAAGTCGTTTCATCGTAGAGCGTGCCCTCCATCTGCTGGCTGAGATAAGTTTCTGTGCCAGCAAGCGTATGTCAGAGTATATCCACTGTCAATATTGCTGAAAAGAAAAGACAATGTATGGATTGCCCAACGACAGGGAAGCTCCAAGACTCAAACGACCTTTACCTAACCTGCTATCCTGAAGATGATGCTGTACGGGCGGCGAAGGTACTATCATTGAGTGTCTTGACCAGCGGCTCCACATCGAGCCGTTAGCTAATCTCATACATGAGAAGGACCCATGCGATTATCTTAGCACGTGAGTATCAATTGCGTCGTGATTTCACCTTACTGGAAGAAGACAGCTGAGGACGACCTTTGAAAGTATGTTAGCAGGTATCGGCGGGCTATAAGGGACACATCTCTCACAAAATGTGCGCCATGTATTGATGAATGGCTTTGACACAGTAGACGAGGACCCGCCAAAGAACAGTTTTGATGCCATTACCAGCACACATCGATCACGAAATTCACTGCAACTATAAGCTCTATCAATCAACTACGTGGCACTGGATATGATTCAGGACACACGTGTTTACGAAGAGTATTATACAGCAGAAGACTATCAGAACTTCAATGCTACCTCGATGGTCAGATTGAGAAGATTGAAATTGAGAACCGTGACGATAAGTTCTTGCGCACTTGTCTGTTGACACAGTATGCTTATCCTGCAAAGAATTACATTGCTGCGTCATCTGAAAATGGTCGATTCAAATCACTTCTGGAAACCGTCTTACCTTTAAGAAGTAACAAAACGTGAACAGGTTCAGAAAAGACTATCTACAGACTATTGACTATGGTAACGGCACTCGTGTCGCTTTACTTATAGTCAGTGCCTGTAGACCTAACTTCACGAGACAGGCGACAGCGAATGTTCATTCATTATCACCGATTTCAAGTGAGCGCATACCAATGAGCTATCAGCCTTGCTTCAGCAACTACTGACGACGGAGTACAACTGACCTTAAAAACCTGCAGTAAAAGAACTATGGGCGACAAAGGGCGACACAACCTATCGTGCCTTGCTGTATTATAATAAGGTGGAGAATGGCGTAACATCATCATTTGCCATCAGTCCTGTTGCAGTCTACGTCCACGTTTGGCACTTGACTTCCCAACAGTGTACACCGACCCGTTGGTTTGAAAGTATCTGGATGAGCAAGAATCGTAAGTATCTCAACCTTGCCCTCACTTTGAAGACTGGAAAAACAGAAGACAAAAAGGCTATTCAGAGCTTAGCTATTGTCTGTGACTCCATCAGCACTTGCTTCTGGTGAACGAGTATTCTATCTCCGACTACATCATCACCAGAATGGCGTACAGAATATTACAGTAGACGTATCTTTACAAGTATTCTTTGACTGGTTTTTAAACAGAATGATGCAATCTATTTGAATATCAACACTTATAAAGGGAAGGTCAATAAGCAGATTGCTTTTATAACACTATAAGCTGCAATTCATTTTACATGTATGTTTTACTGCTTTTCATCTGCAATAAAACATAAACAAATAAGCCTCTAAAGACATAGGCAAGACTACTCATCATCTATTCTTTTTCTCATCCTCCGATACAGAAACCTTTTCTTTTTAATACTCGAAAACCCACCCCACAACCTGCTTTGAAAAATCATTACATAATCTCGTATAAAACAGCTATAAATAAGGACACACACTCACAAAAGGCAGGTTTGTAACCAAAAGGAAATCAGTTAGTTATAAAGCAGTAAAAGTAAAAGGTGCTTAATTGGACCCGAAAAGGGCGTTAGTAAGCTTAAAGGGCATCTTTTGAGAAAGCCTATTAGGCGTCTTTTAGAAACCAGAGCATGTATTGCTTTTTGAACCACACGAAAATAATTTACAAACATCAATATTGTGGGAATATATTATTTAGCATATTATGGATTGACATAGTATCAATTTGATAGACATACCATACAAGTTTATAAGTCTTAAACTGATTACGCGTATAATATCAGCTTTATTAATATATTAAGGTCAAACCCATACCTAATTTATATATAGAAAAATCATAGTGTATCTTTGCAACCTATACGCATTTATATAAACCTGATATGATAAATTCAATATTTCAATTTAACAATAAAAAGAACTGTATTTTCAGCGCAGAATAATATAATAAAAAGAGGTTTTCTCGTTCTTTCCCTCCTACTTTCTGCAACGAGCCAACTACACGCAGAAGATGTTGATTTCAACACAGCTTTACGTATTGCAAGAACGTATGTAAAACTTGTCCAGCAAGGAAAACGTGCCCCAAAACTTAAAAACACGTGCTATCTCGCAACTGCAACACAACAACCTTTACTACGTTTTCAACGATGATGCTGAGCAAAAGGCTGTTGTCGTTGCGGCGATGACAAGATGGGTGAGGTGTTGACACAGCAACGGAAGAGCATCGAGTTGATATGGCTAACCTTAATCCCCACTGACCTCATCTCTTTGATGCTTAATATCGACAGAGTATATGAGGAGTTGAGGAAAAGAACAAGCTCTTACCACGCGCAGGGGTAGCAGCAAAGACAACTGAGTGCTGTACAACCATTGCTGAAAAAGCAAGTGGGGACAGGACTATCATACAAGCAGACCCGTTACATGACGAGGGTGTAGCTACTGCGGTTGCCTAGGTGATAGTATTTCCATAAATGGCCAGCACAAGGAAAGGGCAAGCAAGCTATACGGTGAGTTTGATAACACTGTACGCTCTGGCCGATTTCACACAGTCACGTTATGATTGGGACAATATGCCCTAATTATAACTCGTAGAAACGTTACTGCACATGCAGGAAGATGCAGTGGCATTGCTGATGAACGATGTAGGGTATTGCTACCAATATGCAGTACACTGATGGTGCAAGCACACAGAGTTATATGGCTGAGCGTGCATTTGCGCAACCACTTCTCGACTATGATGCCTCAATGGTAGCAAGATCACTACGAGGGAGTTTCAACTTTATCGAGATTGTCAAGAAAGAACTCCGCAATGGTTTCCCACTCTATATATCTGGCGATTCAAAGAATGGAGCGGGTCAGCCCGTGGGTTTTGCGATGGCTTTGATAAAGACGATAGGTTCCACATGAACTTTTTGGATGGAATGGTCAGGCAGATGGCTATTATACTCGCTTAGCTGCCTTGAATGTCACATCTACAGGTAGCGAGATTTAATGGTGCACAGCACAGACTCAACCGCCGACTTCATGTCATTGCGATACACCCTTAATAGAGCCTGGATACACCAAAGATTGATGCTGACATTGCGTATCAGTCACCTAATATCAATTTTGATTACGGAAGTGACGCATGGCGTTTGTTGGCAATACTCCTACGACCTTATCCGCTACTGCTAAGGTGATGTATTCAAGGTTTATCAACCAGAGTCAAAAGTGAACTTATGGGCGATATTGGTTTGAGGAATCTATGACCAAGAGGGAAAACTGGTAAAGGTAACACCTTATGGACAGAACGGAAGAGATATTTACCAAGGGATCGATTTATATTTAACTGAAGGTAAGTGGGTTTCTGGAGGTGTAATAGATGATAAGATAACCTTCACACTCTGACTTTACCACTTTAACAAATGGCACTTATTCACTCTATCCTATTGCAGCACGAATGCAGGATAACGGAACTCCTCGGCACTTGGGCACGTATGAAGAGGCTCCACGTATCGTGATGAAGGTGGAGACAGGAACATCAGTTACTTAGAGTTGCCATCGATAACAACGGCTTACCAGCTTACAACCGACCCAGAGTTTGACAGTACAAAGTAATGCCAGGTGAGCCAAATGTGCTCCGTCTAAAACATCCGCAAATTAGATGCTAATTTCTTCAATGGAACCGTAAAAGTTGAACTTATCAACAGTGAGAATAAGGTAGTTTATACCACCACAGACGGATGAGGTGATAGACTTTGATGTTTACACGACGACACGTGGTCAAACTGCCATTCAACCTTCCTTTCGACATTGCATCGGGCAAGTATAACCTGCGTACGACCATCACCAATGCCGACAATGAAAGCTGTCAGGTGCGCGAGAAGGTTTCACAAGAGACCTTACTCACTGACGATTGAGGATGGAAAGCGCGCTGACCTCTTCTCAAGACTCAGCTATTTTTCGCTCAAGATAATGAGGAAGGAGTGTGCCTTTGGAAAACTTTTGATGTTTTCCGAGCCTCAACATTCCAGAGTGAGTTGTATTGCTATCCTTGCAAAAATGCTTACAGTACAAGGGTAGCCCCACACTCTACCTTATCGACACAGTGACAGGGTATGTCAATCCCATTGATGAAAAAAGCGCTACAGGTTGACCTCGCACAAGCAGGCAAGATGACATTGATAACCAGCGATTGGATTGACCCTAAGACTGAGAAACTCATCAACAACCGCTGCTATCGATTGGCATTGATTGGTGTGTAGATGGTAAGAACGTTGATTTAGTACCAGCATCTACGAAGTCACCTTACCTTTCCCTCATCAACGGACCGTATGACAAATATCCTGAGGATGTGACAAATGGTGTGGAAGAAGTGAGTATCAAACCTACATTACATTTCGTTGATCGGACGCTTACACGTACAACAGCAGGGCTTAGGCGTGTAGAGATATATGATATGAATGGTATGTTAGTAGCAAGCAGTGTCGTGAATGGTACTGATAATCTTACCCTCTCTATTCCAAAGGGAACCTACGTGGTACGCATCACCACACAAGAAGGACGTTACACAAGCGTTATCCGATAAACAACTATCCTATAACAAAGAGCGAGTACCTATTCTGGTACTCGCTCTTTGTTTATCTTTTAATAATCTATTCGTACTCCGCACATATAGTGCTTACCAACAGCACCACACGTGCTGAGGGCTGAACACCAATGGTGTTGAGTACGAATCAGTGTCTACAAGTAGACTATTTCAACACACCAAGTTCCTTACCAATCTTGATGAAAGCGTTGATACACTTGTCAAGTTGCTCACGATTATGACCAGCTGAGAGCTGAACACGAATGCGAGCTTCGCCCTTTGGAACTACTGGATAATAGAAACCAGTTACATAGATACCCTCTTCAAGGAGCTTAGCAGCATATACCTGAGACAACTTAGCATCGTAAAGCATTACCGCACAGATAGCACTCTGGGTTGGTTTAATATCAAAACCAGCAGCCATCATCTTATCGCGGGAAGTAGTTAACGTTCTCAACCAACTTGTCATGAAGTTCATTGCTCTCTTTCAATATCTTAAATACTTCAATGCTGGCACCAATGATACAAGGTGCAAGTGAGTTAGAGAAGAGGTATGGACGACTGCGCTGACGGAAAGCATGTCAATGATTTCCTTGCGACCAGTAGTAAATCCTCCGAGTGCACCACCAAATGCTTTACCAAGTGTACCTGTGTAGATATCCACACGATCGTATGTCTTGCAGAGTTCACTTACACCATGGCCAGTAGCACCAACGACACCAGCAGAGTGAGACTCATCAACCATCACGAGAGCATTATACTTCTCAGCGAGGTCGCAAATCTTGTCAACTGGAGCAACGTTACCGTCCATAGAGAACACACCATCAGTCACGATGATGCGGAAACGCTGTTCCTGTGCCTCCTGCAAACAACGCTCAAGGTCTGCCATATCGGCATTCGCATAGCGATAACGCTTCGCCTTACAAAGGCGTACACCATCAATAATAGAGGCATGGTTGAGCGCATCAGAGATGATAGCATCCTGATCGGTGAGCAATGGCTCAAAGACTCCACCATTAGCATCAAAGCAAGCAGCATAGAGAATAGTGTCTTCAGTCTTGAAGTAGTCAAGATTGCAGCCTCAAGTTCCTTGTGGCTGTCCCCATGTTCCACAGATAAAACGAACAGAGGACATACCGAATCCTCGCTTGTCCATCATCTTCTTAGCACCTTCAATCAAACGTGGATGATTAGAAAAGACCAAGATAGTTGTTAGCACAGAAGTTCAAAAACTTCCTTGCCTTTTACTTCGATTGCCGCACTTTGAGGACTCTCAATGATTCTTTCCTCTTTGTAAAGTCCTCTTCTTTAATCTCAGCAAGTGCATTACTGAGATGTTCTTTCATCTTACCGTACATAACATTAGATTTTATTTTATTAGTAAGCAAAGTAACTTATAAAAATTGAGAAAAAAGGAGGGTTAAGGAGGTTTTTACGTGATGACTTATTTTTTTAATAATTTTAATACCTAATAGTGCGTTATCAACAAAAAATATGCTTACTTTGCAACCAGTTACATTTAAGCTTAACAATATTTATGAAAAATGTTTTGGTCATAGGCTCTACTGGTCAAATTGGCTCGGAGCTTACCAGAGAACTTAGAAAACGTTATGGAAACGACAGCATTGTTGCTGGTTACATTAAAGGAGCAGAACCTAAAGGTGAACTGAAAGAAGGCGGCCCATCAGCAGAAAGCCGACGTTACTAACCCAGAGATGATTGCCGATATTGTAAAAATACAACATTGACACCATCTACAACCTTGCTGCATTACTCTCGGTAGTAGCAGAAAAGAAACCACAACTGGCTTGGAAAAATCGGTATTGATGGTCTGTGGAACATCTTGGAAGTAGCACGTGAGAACAATTGTGCGGTCTTTACTCCAAGTTCTATCGGTTCATTTGGTTTGAGTACACCTCACACACTGACTCCACAGGACACTGTTCAGCGTCCTGAAACAATCTATGGTGTGTCAAAGGTTACCACAGAGTTGCTCAGCGACTACTACTTTAAGAAGTATGGTGTTGACACTCGTTCAGTACGTTTCCCAGGATTGATTTCCTACGTAACACCTCCGGGTGGTGGTACTACTGACTATGCAGTTGACATCTATTACTCTGCTGTTCGTGGTGAGAAGTTCGTGTGCCCTATCAAGAAGGGAACACTGATGGACATGATGTACATGCCAGATGGTTTTGCACGCAGCTATCTCATTGATGGGAGCTGACCCAACTCGTTTGGTTCATCGCAATGGTTTCAACATTGCTTCTATGAAACTTCGATCCTGAAGAAATCTTCAATGCTATCAAGCGTTACAAGCCAGAGTTTGAGATGGAATACGACGTAGATCCGCTCAAGCAGGGGTATTGCTGACAGCTGGCCAGACAGCCTTGACGACAGTTGCGCACGTGCAGAATGGGATTGGAAGCCTCAGTATGACCTCGACGCGATGACTGTTGACATGCTGAAGAATCTTGAAGCTAAGTTGAAATAAGTCTACAACACAAAGAGATAGATTAGTATAAGCTTGAATATAGTACATATTAAAACTACTTTATCAGGCTATAATCTAAACAGTATAAAAGAAATAAAGAGGTGATTGCCATGCTGGCAATCACCTCTACTATTATTACGATGAATATTCCCTCAGATGCGCACTTTGCATCATCAGCCAGCATTCAACACCCTACTCCCAAGCAAAACATGTTCCCTCGGATGCGCACTTGGTATCATCAGCCAACATCCATCACCCTACTCCCAAGCAAAAACATGTTCCCTCGGATACGCACTTGGCATCATCATCCAACATTCATCACCCAACAACCAGACAAAACATGTTTCCCTCAGATGCGCACTTTGCTTCCTTTGGAGAATTATTTTCATGATAATTATTTACGTGAGAAGAAATATTTTTCTTCATGAACAAAAATATTTATTTTCATGAAAATAATTCGCACATAAAAGCACATTTTTCCTTATAAAAAGGAAGAAATACAAGCCTTTACAGCAATACTATCATTACCGACTTAGCCTACTATTATCTTCAAACACACGAAAGGATTAATATTTATTTCTTTCCGCATCTCTACTTATCGACGGATATTCCACATCGGTGTTTCACCTCCTCCGAAGAGAACGTCTATATTAGCACCATTCTTCTTCTCGATAACATCCCATGCACGCAACTGAATAAACTGTGATGGTGAGAGGTTCAACTCAGTCATATATGCCTTATCAGCCACCGCCTTATTACGTTCAGCCTTAGCACGTGCAAGCTCCATTTCGGCACGTTTCTCCTGTGTCTGCTTAGCCTGAATGCTTGCAGCAGTCTTGTTCATTTCCTCCAACTGTTCCTTGTTAGGCATCACGCGGTCGGTAATCACCTGCTGAATGTCAATAGGGAAATTTGCCTTTCGTGACAAAGAGGCTACATACTGACGCATAGACTGCTTAATACGATCGTCAAACTTTGCAAGCACTTCACGATTACTCATCAAGTCGAATGGTGAACAAGAGGATACATACTCACGCACTTTATTGCGGAAATAAGGTTCGATGAAGTTCTCAAACCAGTTCTCTCCATAGTTTCTCAGCAAGTCAGGGGTCTGCCCTTTCTTCACTTGGATAATCATATACATATTAACATCAAGTGGAGTATTGTCGTTTGAGAGCAAGTCATCAAACTGGAACTGCATCTTCTGTGGTAAGATATTGAAGTAGACAGCAGTCGTTGTTGGTGCTATCAGAGTGATTGAATTTACTGGCTCGTCAGCAACACGTGTACTACCAAAGAAGATAGGTTTTCATCTTTAACGCTGCTTCTTGGTCGTATGGAGGATTCACAAAGACAAGAAAGCAAAAGCCGATGGCACAAAGAAAAAGCTATAAAGGCTACGGGAATCAGTATTTTTAGGACTATTCATACCAAAAGAAATCTTTAAGATTAAAAATTTGAATATTGTTCGCTGGGTCGCTTTGAATTGATTTTTCATATCAAATGAATTTATAATATCTATGCCTATAAATTGACATCTTATCATTGCAAAGATAATAAAAAAATATAATATGTAACGCTATTTTTTTATTCCTATTACTTCCCAAAGGAAAAGCTATTAAGATTTAGCTTTGAAAGTCATCAGTAAGGACTCTTTTAATCCTTTCTGCAAGCATACGCAACAACGTATGACGAATGAAGTTAGGCGATGTCATCAGTATTATCTCACGAGAAGGCACTGGATGAGCGAAAGGACGTACCAAACGATGCTGCTCCTTCGTGAGCTGCGAGAGAGAGCAAGTTGAGGGATAAAGGTAACTCCTTTGCCATGCTCTACTACACGCATAAAGGTTTCTATACTTCCTAAGTTATAACTTTTTCTTGCTTAAAGCAGCCGACTTTAGCTGGCAGAACTTCACCAACTGGTCACGGAAACAATGTCCTTCGTCCAGCAGCCACAAGTACTCTCCCGACAAGTCAGCAGGACGAATAAACTCCTTTTTAAAACAATGGGTCGCCTTCTGCTACATAACCAAAAGAACTGTTCACGATAAAGCGGTGTACACGACATCTCCTCCAGTCCATCGACTCGTGCCAAGATACCAGCATCTATATCCGCCCTCACGAAGTGCCCTGCGCATCTCTTCGGTCTTCATCTCCGTTATCCTCATCCATCTCAGGATGTTCATTCATCAACTGTGGGAAGAAGCGCGGAATAAGATAAGGTGCAATTGTCGGTAGCACGCCCACCTCAAAAGGTACCCGTAAGCACCTGCCGTTCCTCGTCAATAACTTGCTTGAGTTTCTTTGCACGATTAAGCACCTTCCAAGCTCCTCAATTACCTTCATACCCGCTTGTGTAGGGCTGTATCGGTTGACGCTTACGGTCAAAGATTTTCACACCTAATTCGTCTTCTAACTTTTGAATCATCGAACTAAGTGTAGGCTGTGTGACGTTGCAATCATCGGCTGCCTTTGCAAAATGTTTGAGCCGATAAACTGCCATTACATATTCTAATTGTTGTAGTGTCATTCTTCTAATACCATGTATAGACTATGACAAAAATAGATAAAAAAAGCCAAATAGCCGTCTTATCATCGTGTTTTTATGCTTTATATAGCTCTTTTTCATCCTTTATAGTGAGTGCATACACGCCCAATCACTATAAATAAGTATTATTCTTCACCACCTTATAAGTTTCACATCAGTATTCCTCAGTACCTAACAACCATCACCCAACAATCAACAAGCCACCACACACTAAGTGTGCTAACGCTCCGCACATGTGGTGCGGAGACTGAACACAAAGCGTGCGGAGGCTGAGCACAAAGCATATTAAAGGTTGACAACCTTATTATATATGATTCTATTGACTACAACTTGTTATGAAGTAAGAGTTGTTCTTAGCTAATTCAGCTTGCTTTTCAAAGACAACACGAGTGTTTCCGATTCTGCATTGGAGTACATAAGTACTTGTTTGATATATTTTTTATCTGAAGGTAATCTTTTTAATTTAGCAAATAAACAAATATAACTTACTGATAATCAACACTGCTAATAAGTCCGATAGATTTTATTAATCAGCATATAGATTTTTCTATTGGCTGTAATGATTACAAATACTATCTTTGCATTTGCAAAAACAAAAAGATTTAATCACATAAATAGTTTTAAGTAAGATATGGAACCAATTATTAATGCACACGCACCAGAGTTTACCGTTCAGGCTTTCCAGGACGGACAGTTTAAGACCGTTTCAAGCAAGGATATCGAGGGCAAATGGGCGCTCTTCTTCTTCTATCCAGCTGACTTCACTTTCGTATGTCCTACAGAGTTGGAGGATTTGGCTGACAAGTACGAGCAGCTCAAGGGTCTTGGTGTAGAGGTATTCTCAGTAAGTACTGATACTCACTTCGTACACAAGGCATGGCACGATGCTTCTGATACAATCAAGAAGATTAAGTACACTATGCTTGCTGACCCAACTGGCGTATTGAGCCGTGGCTTCGGTGTTTACAAAGAGGACGAGGGTCTGGCTTACCGTGGTACATTCCTCGTAAACCCAGAGGGTCTCGTTAAGATTGCTGAAATCCAGGATAACAGCATCGGTCGTAACGCTGATGAGTTAGTACGTAAGGTTGAGCTGCGTTGTTCGTTGCTTCTCACGAGGGCGAGGTTTGCCCAGCTAAGTGGGAAAGCAGGGCGGCGAGACATTGAAGCCAAGCATCGACCTCGTAGGTAAGCTCTAAGACTTAGTTTCTGTAATAACAGACATAAAAGTGTCATAGAAGTTATGGTGGAGAGATAAGTCTCAGGACTTCATCTCTCCACTTTTTTATTAATAAGGAGAGAAATATACAAACCCATGTTAGATTCAAACATACTCGAACAGGTGAAAGGCGTCTTTGCTTCGCTCTCATCTGATATAACACTTAGCGTTATCCGCAATAGTAATGACGAAAACTCAGCAGAGTTCTCTTCCTTCGTAGAGGATATTGCCTCTACTTCTGACAAGATTAAGACGGTTTTATCAGGAAGGAGAACAGTTCTCATTTAGTATCCTTCGCAATGGTGAAGAAACTGGTATCGAGCTCCCGTGGTATACCAAACGGACACGAGTTTACCTCGTTGCTCCCTGCTGTCCTCAATACTGACGGACAGGGTAAGAACCTTCCTGACGAGGCGATTGCAGCACGTATCAAGTCATTGAAGGGTGAAATCCGCCTTCAGACTTACGTATCTCTCACCTGTACAAACTGTCCTGACGTTGTTCAGGCACTCAACGTAATGGCGCTTATCAACCCAAATATTAGCAATGAGATGGTTGATGGCGGTCTATGTCAGGATGAAATACAACGTTTGAACATACAAGGCGTACCTTCTGTGTACGTTAATGGAAAGCCATTGCATACTGGTCGTGGTGATCTTGGAATCCTTTTGCAGGAGTTGGAGGACAAAGTTGGTACCGATCATGATGAGAATGCTGTGCAAACAGTACGTGAATATGATGTTATCGTACTCGGTGGTGGTCCTGCTGGAGCATCTTCTGCTATCTACTCTGCCCGCAAAGGCTTGCGCGTAGCTATCGTTGCGGAGCGCATTGGAGGACAGGTAAACGACACAACAGGCATCGAAAACCTTATCTCTGTTACCAAAACGACAGGTACACAGCTTGCTGCTGACCTCCGTACCCATATCAATGAATATTCAATAGATGTATTCGACAATCGCAAGGTGGTATCAACCAACCTGAAAGAGGCTGTGAAGACTGTTTCTGTTCGTGGTGGTGAAACCTTCACCGCACCAGCTGTTGTGATCGCAACAGGTGCAAGCTGGCGCCGTCTTGGTCTGCCAGATGAGGATAAATACATCGGTCATGGTGAGCATTTCTGCCCTCATTGCGATGGTCCTTTCTACAAAGGTAAGGACATAGCAGTCATCGGTGGTGGTAACTCTGGTATCAGAGCAGCCATTGACTTGGCTGGTATCTGCCGCCACGTGACCGTACGTGAGTTCGCTGATGCTATGCGTGCTGATGAGGTTTTACAGCAGAAAGTAGCCAGTCTGCCTAATGTTGAGGTCTTCCTTTCTACCCAGACAACAGCTCTCTTGGGTGATGGTCAGAAGCTATCGGGTATCAGAGTGAAGGACCGCACCAATGACGAGGAGCGCGATATAGCCTTAGATGGTGTCTTTGTTCAGATTGGCTTGTCGCCAAACAGCGATGCTTTCAAGGATCAAGTAGAGGTTACTCCTCGCAATGAGATTATCGTTGACGCAACCAACCGCACCAGTCTGAGTGGCGTATATGCTGCTGGTGATGTTACAACGGTGCCTTACAAACAGATTACAATTGCTATGGGAGAAGGTGCTAAGGCTGCCCTTTCAGCCTTTGACGACCGTATCCGTGGCGTGATTTAAGAATAATATCTTCTCTGACTTGAGTATATGTTGAGCCCGATGAGGCAAGTGTGATATTTCTTCACCTTGTCCATCGGGCCTTTTTCGGTTAATTCTAAATTCACAATTCAGAATTCATAATTATGATTACTTTGGTAATTCATAATGCATAATTCAAAATTCATAATTATGATTACTGATGATATCGAAAATGAGGGAGTATAGATGCAAGACTTTAATCGCTTTCTTCCAATTCAAAAATATCATCTACACGCTTATCGAATACACGTGCAATCTTCAGACTGAGAACTGTTGAGGGAACATACTTCTCGCTTTCAATAGCGACTATCGTTTGACGAGATACTCCAATAAGTTCTGCTAATTGAGCTTGGGTCATACGCTTTATTGCTCGTTCTACTCTTATATTATTCTTCATTATCTATTCTCCTTTTTATGTAGTTCGTAAAGAAAACGGAAGTGAAAACAGCAGAAATATGCTGAACATTGATAGCATTAACAACGTGATATAAACCATTCCAAAGCAGAACCATGTAAAGATAACAAAGAAAAATCGTATTTACTTTCAGTGCCCATACTAATGAACGCATACGGAGATGTTCAACATATTCATCCTCAACTCTTTCCTTTGAAAAATGCTATCATATAGAGAGAGATAAAAGGTCAAACAGTAAACAATTTCTGAAAACATGTCTTCCTGCGCAAAATAAAAAGAAAGAACGACCCTCTTGTTCAGGTGCAAAAAGTTCAAGTTTCCAATATGTAAGAGTAATAAAACTCAGTCTGTCATCATTAAACCAGTCATTAATACCTAACCAAGAAAACCATAATCATGACACTGCAAGGGATAAAAATAAACCAACCAACCTTCCTAAAGATGTAGGGGTAAAGATAATCTGTTTTCATAAAGTAGCTTTTTAATTAATAAGTAAAGATATCTATCACACCACAAAAGTAATATTTACTCTTCTAAAAAGTCAAGTAAACTATACAAAAAGATTGCTTTATCAATCTTATAATTAACCTATATTCACATTGAAAACTATTTCTTCAGTTCTTTTTTTGCTCATTCTTTTTCTGAATAGAATCAGCTTTTAGTTCCAACTGTGTCTGTCAGTAAGCTTTGAGGATAGGGGTCTTCCTTATCCTCTAAACCGTCCATTTTCTTGAAAATTTCACGCAACTCTCTGACATGCCTACGGTCTCTACGGTATCGTTTGTCAAGTATAAGACCCTAAATCGAAACCACCGAGGTCCACCAGACGGGCGTTTTTTTCTAAGATGTCTCGTTTCGGCATCTTCTTTAAGAGTTCACGCCATCAACAACTTGTTTACCTATTACCACCACCTCATCCAAATAATGTTCTGCAGGGAAAAGGAAGACGGTATCACGTAAAAACCTCACTCCGAAATAATTTCTCTGGTGCATAGCCTTTCTTTTTAAAGGTAGCTGTTTGGAATGAATCAGGTGAGGTTAATGATTCCTTGCCATGTAGTAAGTCCCACATTCTTCCCATCCACACTGACCAATACATCACGTATCGGAAAGCGTGTTGCCCCATCACAAACCAGCACTTTCTGTGCTTGAAGTGGCGAGAGGGGTAGCAAAAGCCACAAGAAAAATAGAAATAATCGTATCAGCATAACAATCAAATCTCTACTGCAAACTTACACAAAAAGTTTTTCTTATTCGGCTTTTTCGTAATTATTTTTATCGTAAAAGAAGATGGTTGTAACATTGTTTAAGAGTGAAAGAGTTCATGTTTTATCAATGTGCGAAGGCACAGCACCAATGGTGCGGATGGTGAACACCAATGGTGCGGACGCTGAACACCAATAGTGCGAATAGCGATATCACACCGAATCACTAAGCAAAAGAAACCTTATTAATAACACAATAACTCAAAGGGAATCATTGGTTTGCATCACAAAGACCAATAGTAGTATCACTCGAAATGCCAGATAAGCCGAAAGAGAACAATCTATTGCTTTATCAAATCATGCTTTTCAAACTATTTAAAAAGGCATCTGCGTAGCTACTTTACGACAGATGCCAAATTACTTCATGTAAAAAGAAATTATTTTCACGAAAATAAATATTTACGTTCATGAAGAAAAATATTTATTTTCATGAAAAATAAATCGAGAAAGAATGCCTTTCTATCTTGCTCTCATCGCATTAAGAACGGCAAGAACCATCACACCAACATCAGCAAAGACGGCTAACCCCATGCTTGCCATTCCAAAGGTAGCAAGAAGAAGGACTGCAACTTTGATACCGATAGCAAACCATGCATTCTCTTTCGCTATAAAGATAGTACGACGTGAGAGTTCAATAGCAAGTGCAATCTTTGAAGGTTTATCATCCATCAACACAACATCAGCTGCTTTAAATGGCAGCATCACTGCCAAAGGCACCCATAGCAATACCCACATCAGCACGTGCTAACACTGGTGCGTCATTGATTCCATCACCAACAAAGGCAATTGTTTCACCTGTATTCTTCTCCTTAATGAGACGTTCAACATGGCTTACCTTGTCAGCAGGGAGCAGTTCGGCGTGGTATTCCGTCACCTTTGTCTGCTCGGCAACTTGCTCAACAACTTCCCTCTTGTCGCCGCTCAGCATCACTGTCTTACTAACCCCCAACTGCTTCAGAGACTCTATAGCCTTCACAGCATCAGCCTTCAACTGGTCAGAGATAACGATATGTCCTGCATATTCATCCTCAACAGCCACGTGAACTATCGTACCGCATGGCTTTGCACAACGTTCACAGGTAGGGAGTATAATATTAAGTGTTGCCATTAAGCGGTCATTTCCAACGCTTACAGTCTTACCATTAACAATAGCAGTAATGCCCTGTCCCGCTGTTTCTTGTATATCTTCAACAGTGCAATTATCCTTTTCATCCGTATATGCCATACGGAGAGCAAGGGCGATTGGATGGGTAGAATAACGTTCTACATGGGCTGCTAAATGGAGCAACTCATGCTCAGAGAGTTTCTCTGGGTGGATAGCCTCAACATCAAAAAGTACCACGTGTCAAGGTTCCAGTCTTATCGAATACCACCGTAGAGAGCTTTGACAAAGCATCCATATAGTTGCCACCCTTAATGAGGATTCCCTTATGAGAAGCTCCGCCGATTCCTGCAAAGAAGGTAAGTGGAATAGAAATAACCAAAGCACATGGGCAACTTACAACCAAGAAGGTCAATGCACGATAGAGCCAAACACCAAAGGCTGGTGCGTAACTATCATAGAAGAACGGAGGAATAACAGCCAAAGCAAGAGCGGCAATCACCACGATAGGCGTATAGACACGTGCAAAACGACGAATGAAAGACTCACTGCGTGACTTAGTTATCACCAAGCTTCTTCAACGAGTTGGATAATCTTTGCAGCAGTAGATTCGCTATATGCCTTTTTCAACTTGTACTTTCAACACACCGAAAGATTAACACAACCAGAGATAACTTCCATGCCTACACTTACATCACGTGGCATACTCTCACCCGTAAGGGCTACGGTATTAAGGCTGGAACTGCCCTCAAGCACCCTTCCATCTAATGGTATCTTCTCTCCTGGCTTGACAATCACAGTCTCACCCATCTTCACTTCCTCAGGACTAACACTCTCTACCGTACCATTTCGCTCCACATTGGCTACATCAGGGACGGATATCCATTAGCTCAGAGATAGAGTCACGCGCCTTGTCTTTCGCATAATGCTCAAAGAGTTCACCCAACTGGAAGAACAACATCACGAAGACTCCTTCGATAAACTGTGGTTCGGCATTAGGAAGGAAACCGATGAGTAATGCTCCAATAGTCAGCAATACTCATAAGGAAATTCTCATCAAAAGGGTCACCTTCCATGATTCCCTCAACCACTTCACCTAATACATCATAACTGATAACCAGATAAGGAACCAAATAAACAAGCAGCACCTGCCACATTGGAAGTGCTATGAAATGCTCTACTAACCATGCTCCAGCAAGGAGTACAGCCGTAAGGATGATTCTTATAAGTTTCTTTTTCATAATCTAAAAACCTGTTACTGCATTAATATTCTGCTGCAAAGATAAAGATTATTTTTTTGCAACTCGGTTGCAAAAGATGGTTACAAGTATATAAGAACATACCAAATTTTTCTCCTTACACCTTCTAAAACCTAACGCTCTTACTTTTGCAAAAATTTTTCCTCCTTTTTGCTTTTTGCCTTCTTACTCCTTTACTATTCAAAAGCCTTTTCGTTACCTTTGCACCAATGAAAAATAGGAACAATAGATTTGGGGGAACGCCCACTATTCTTGGCTCAATGGAAGATGTGACGGATATTGAGCTTCGAAAGATGTGCAAACAACTTCCGGTGCAGCCATGGTATATACGGAATTTGTGTCGGCTGATGCCGTCATCCGTAGTATCAAGTCGACACTTTCAAAATTAGTCATTGACGATAGTGAGCGCCCTGTAGGAATACAGATATACGGCAGGGGATGTGAGACTTCAATGGTTGGAGCAGCTAAGATTGTAGAACAGGTAAAAGCCCGATGTGATTGACATTAACTTTGGTTGTCCGGTGAAGAAGGTGGCAAACAAAGGTGCTGGCTCTGGTATGTTGAAGAATATCCCACTGCTACTTGACATCACAAGAGAGGTAGTAAGGCCGTCAACACACCTGTCACTGTGAAGACTCGATTAGGTTGGGACAACGACAACCTCATTATCACCGATCTTGCTGAGCAACTGCAAGACTGCGGTATACAGGCATTGACGATTCATGGACGTACCGTTCGCAGATGTACACAGGTGAGCAGACTGGACATTGATTGGTGAAGTGAAGAACAACCCACGCATCCATATACCCATCATAGGCAATGGTGACGTGACAAGTATTGAGCGCACGAGAAATTCGACCGTTATGGTGTTGATGCGGTGATGATTGGCCGTGCAACCTTTGGTTGTCCGTGGTTATTCAATCAAGGAAGAAGCAGCTAACTATCGATGACAAGATTGATATTCTTGAAGGATGCTACGCATAAATGTGGAGCGTATCGACGAGCATCGTGGTATTCTACATACCCGCCGACACTTAGCTGCATCGCCAATCTTCAAAGGAACTCTGATTTTTAAGAAGACACGCATCGCTATGTTGCGCACAACAAAAGATGGATGAGTTGATGGCTATCCTTGAAAGATTGCAGAGAAAAACTAAGGAATGATAATTAATAAGGCTTATAAGCCTAATTAGGCTAATAAGACTAATTAGCTAATAAAACCAAAAGGGAAGAAACCAAATGAGACTTCTTCCCTTTTTCTATCGGGATGACCAGAGTCAGAACTGGCGACCCTACGTCCCGAACGTAGTGCGCTACCAACTGCGCTACATCCCGATTGTTTTATAAGCGAGATGCAAAGTTAATTCTTTTCTCGGACATACATTGACTTTGCTATCGTTTTTCTTATCTCTTAGAGCAAATCTGGGGCTCAAAAAGCTTAATCCCATTACTGCCTTTTATCAAGATATAATGGTCGTCTGGACGATGAAGAGCTATCTCCGCCTTTACCTCATCGATGTCATTAAACTTGCGGAAATCAGTTTGTGTTTTTAGCAAACTCCTCTCCAACCAACCACACATTACAGAATGTCTGTGGCTTTCAATAGTTCCACAACCTTCTGATGTTCTTCTGCAGACACTATCTCCAAGTTCACGCATATCGCTGAGGATAGCCATCTTATTCTCTACATCCATCAACTGAAAGTTCTCTATTGCAGCATACATACTGGATGGATTAGCATTATATGCATCCACAATAAGTTTGTTATGCGCTGTCTCGGTCAGCTGAGAACGATTGTTATGAGGTACATAATTCTCAAAGCATGGTTAATTTGCTGTGCGTAACACCAAAGTGAAGACCAATAGCAATGGCTGCCAACATATTATCTAAGTTGTAGAGAGCCAATGAGATGGGTTTGCACTTCGTAGATAGTGGAGTGCTGGTTGCTGGGTGTTAAGACTTGATGACTGCCACTCAAACTTCAAACACGGAGCACAGCTAACAACATAACCTTGTACGTCAGCGGTCTCATCTTGTCCGTAAGTTATGATACGATCGAACTCTCTCTGTTCTGCCATCTCTGTCAAGTCAGGATTACTCTCGTTGAGGAAAAAGCAAACTACCGTGAGCTTTAAGAAATCATAGAGTTCGCCCTTCGTCTGCTTTACGCCCTCAAAACTACCAAAAACCTTGAAGGTGCGACGACCAACATTAGTAATCAAACCACAAGTTGGCTCTACGTATGTAACGAGGTTTCTCAATATCACCATGGGGTGAAGCACCCATCTCAATAACCGCAATCTCTATGTTCTGGACGAATACCTAACAACGTACGAGGTACGCCTACATCAGTTGTTATAGTTCGCCTCCGTATGATGTACATTAAACTTCTCAGCCAATACAGCAGAGATAAGTTCTTTACTTGTCGTCTTTCCGTTTGTTCCTGTAATACCAATCACAGGGAATTGAGAACTGACGACGATGCTCGCGTGCCAATTCTTTATAAGTAACAAGGGCATCATCAACGAGGATATAACGCTCGTCGCCAGCCTTTTGCATATTCCTTTTTCGTCAATGATTGCATAGCTGACAGCCCTTTTCAAGGCTGCCTCAGCAAACTTATTACCATCGAGATGAAACTCCTTCAATGCCACGAGATACTTCCTTTAGGACAGTTACGGCTGTCTGTGGTCACAATAGGGTGCGATTGGTAAAATCTTGTAAATCTCCTGTATATCCATTGCGTTTACTTTTATTCTTTTGTGCAAAGGTAAGCTAAATGAAAGACAATGCAAAGCAATGAATGTCTTTTTATTATCAGAAATAATGTTCAAGCAGTTAGGGGGATTACTATTAGACTCGGTCCAACAACATATAGCAATCGAATTAACGCCCCGCACCAATGGTGTTAAGCCTCCGCACCAATGGTGCGGAGCATCAACACAACGAAAAAAGACGGTAAAGAGTTTCTATCAGAGCCATACAATAGCTTATAAAAACATGACTACTTAAAACGTAACATACGGACGCAAACGCTCGATTGATTCGGGAGTAAAGTCCTTTAATAAGTGGAGTTGTGAGAGATTGGAAAGTTTTCCTTTCAGTCGTCTATAATCACAAATAGCCCTTGCCTGATAGAAGTTCATATAAGGATGCTGGCGAAGTTGTCCAAGCGTTGCGGTATTTAGGTTTATCTTCTCTGTCTGTGGGTTAGCGATTGAGAAGTAAGGTAGAGTTTCTTCTGGGAATCCTTCTATCTCTTGCAGTTGCCCCACAGCAACGTATCCACCTAATCGTTTACCATAGTTGAGAATGGCACGTGCCCACCCTGAGCCTATACCGGGGACTTTCTTTAGCTGGGTTGTATCAGCAGTAACGAGGTTGATATGTTCACCTGCTTTCAGTTTCAATGGGTAGCGGAGGGTGTCACGGTCATTACCTTTATTAGGTTTATACGTGTTTTGCGCCTTATAGGGACTCCATAAGCAGCATGGGCAGCCTGCCTATCAGCTTTCCTTTTGAGCAATATAAGCTTGTACAGAGGCGAGCGTGGAGGCTGGTTCGTAATCATCGCCAATCGTTATATAGGGTTCTAACTCTCGATACTGCTTGCGCGTAAGACCATAGAGTCTGGCGAAATCCATTGGTGAATGATAGACTCCTCCTTTAGAACGATACTTGATGATGTTACGCACTTGGAAAGGGGCTAAGCCTAACTGCTGCAACTGCTCGGCTGTAGCTGTATTCGGATCGAAAGGAAAGAGGTGTTTACCATCTGCTGTCTCAACTTCTGGAAGTTGCGCTTTACGGGAGAAAGAAGTGGGTTTATTCTTACTTATACTATCGGTTTTCACAGCTATAGTTTCTGTTGTCTGATTGCCAACAAAGATAATCAAACCAATGCTACCAACGATAAACAGCAAGAGTATCAGTAGCACTTTTCGATCGGAACGATGGAGATAGAAAATTGATTTTAGGTTCATAGTGTATAGAATTTTTAGTCATATTCTTTTTCTTCAAAAGAGATTCTTTTATAGAAGTAAAGAATGGTCAGGGTAGTTATTAAGTATGAATAAGTGATGAAAGGTAGTAGATTAAGAGTGGAGATTAAGACCTCTCTTAATATTTACCAATCCCCTCTCCTATTGGAGAAGGGTTGGTATAGAGTTTCTTCTCTTACTTTTTTTCAGGATGGAGAAGATAGAGAGCTTACTTATCTAATGGCTTGAACACTCCCCAACTGATGTAGGAAGATTGCGAGAATAGCCAATGGACATACAAAACGGATGAGGAAGTAATAAGTACCAAAAGAAGATACCACGTGTGGTTCCCAGTTAGTAAACTCGTCCTTCACCAGCTTTTTAGGCACATACCAGCCAATGAATAGGCAGGTAAGAAGTCCACCAATAGGGAGGAAGATTTGTCCTGTCACGAAGTCGAAGACATCGAAAAGGTCGACACCTGCCACCTTAAAGGAAAACTCCACTCGCCCAATGACAGCGAGCAGACTGCACCAATAAGCGAACATCCAGCCGTAACAATCATTGCAGCACGTGGACGGCTGATGTCAACTCCTCTTGGAAGAAGGCTGTACTCACCTCGTGTAGGGATATTAATGAGGTCAATGCTGCCATTGAAAGCAACAGATAGAATGCCATTGAAATGATATATCCTACCACTGGCATACTTGCAAAGAGCTTGTTCGAAGACATTTGGAAGTGTGATAAAGATAAGAGATGGTCCGCTATCAGGGACTTACTCCCACTGAGAATGCTGCTGGGAAAATCCATCAAACCCGCAAGAATAGCCACGCAGGTATCAATGATACCAATCTGTACAGCTGAGTTCAACAACTTTGTGTGACGGCTATAATAGAAGCGTATGTACAGATACAACCCATTTGCAATACTCATCGAATAGAATGAGTTGCCCCAAAGCACCAAGGAACACATCACCTGTCACCTTACTAAAGTCGGGGCTACAGTAGAATTCAACTCCTTACTTGCTCCTGGGAGAAGGCAAGATGCAACGACAATAGCTACCAAAAAGCACGAAAAGTGCTGGCATCAGAATCTTTGACGCACGCTCAATACCATTCCTAACACCATGAATGATAACGTAATGCGTGAAGGTAGAATCATTACTGTCCATAGAACTGGCTTCCATGGGTTGGTAGAGAAGTCTGCAAAATAAGACTTGAAATAATCTGGTGTACCGTGAAGATGATTCAACACAGAGGCTGTACCATATTGCAAACACCATCCAGCAACCACAGCATAATAGCCCGTAATGAGGAAACCAGTGAGCACTCCTAAGTAACCTACCCACTTCCAAGCAGTTCCATTGGATAGCTTTGTGTAGGCACGTGCCGTATTTGAAGCTGCATGACGACCAATAATGAACTCACTAATCATACAAGGCAAGCCCAATAATAAGATACAACCGACATAGATGAGAATGAAAGCTGCTCCACCATTCTGGCCTGCCATGTATGGGAAACGCCACACATTACCCAAACCAACAGCACCACCAGCCGTAGCAAGAATCATACCTAACTTGCTTTCCAAACTTTTGCTCTTTTTGTTCACCCATATAAATTTGACTTGAATATATGCGCAAATTTACGAAAAATCTCTACTTTTTTGTATCAAATTAGAAGTAAAATATGAATATATTACAACACATCTTAACTAAATATCCATTTAGTTGTATTATTGTAATAGGAACTTGGATATTGTGTTTTATGACTATTCCAGAAACTCCATTGAGTTCTGTTCGGTTTATTGATAAGTGGACACATAGCCTTATTTACTTAGTTTTAGGACTAAGCATAAGCCTTGAATACATACGCACAACAAAGTATCCCAGCCCCAAATTTATTGTCGTATGGGTCTGGTTAATACCTGTTATTATGGGAGGACTCATAGAGATTCTTCAGTCCAACTGTACAAATGGGAATCGAAGTGGCGAATGGCTCGACTTCTACGCAGACGCTATTGGATCGACAATAGCCTTAGTTATCGGTATTCTTCTGGTACGATATCGCGCCAAAGCTTAAATGGGTTGCGGCGCATCTGAGAATTATAAAAGTGGCGATTTCCCGTCACCTCCAAGCCGATAAAAGTCTGGCTTATCAAACGATTCATCCCTCACTACCTAACTCAACCTCAGCCAACACGAGTCCTTCATTATCACCATGAAACTCGTCTATCTCAAAGGTATGACCACCAAAAGGGAACAAGATAGCGATGCTTATCAATTACACCTGGCTCGCATAAAAGCATTAGCTGCTGTGCTTCTTCCAGTGTAATCTCTTTTTCAAACTCATAACGTGATAGACCACCTGTGCGTGATGGACCTTTGATTGTAAGATATCCCTTATCGTCCCTGATACGAACTCGGACAGTATTTACAGCTGCAAAAATATCCTTGTTGTATGTGACTACAACCACTTGCATGCTTTTTCCAGTCCATATTCTTATGAACTAAGAACTTTCTTTCAATCTCTAATCCACTCATGAGAATCCCTATTATTAATATAATCATTGACCGTTACCTATCAATAAGATAACTGTCGCCCATTATAAAAAGCGCTGACTATTATTAGATATTTGATGCAATAACGATTGTAAGAACGCTCAATGCTATCAAAACCACAGCCAACCATGTAATAACTCGCTTAGCCTGTTTTTCTTGTTTAAGTTCTCTTTCCTTACGGTTTACTTTACTTCTTTCGCTCATAGTTATATTATTTTAAAAGGTTGTATATCATTAATAATAAGGGAAGAAACCTCCCCAAACTCCTCAAAGGAGGGGAATCTATTAGATAGCAGTGGGATTATCGTAACTTTATATCTTTATTACTTTTATCCAAACCGTTTCCCATTAAGTTCTTCCCTCCCTTCGATGGGAGATGCAAAAGGCTTTTTATTCCTCCGTTGGGAACTCCATGAGGTAAGCCTTGATGAAGTCATCAATCTTACCATCCATCACACCATCCACATCAGAAGTCTGATAATTAGTGCGATGGTCCTTCACACGACGGTCATCAAAGACGTAACTTCGAATCTGACTTCCCCACTCAATCTTCTTCTTACCAGCCTCAATCTTAGCCTGTTCTTCCATGCGTTTCTTCATTGCACGGTCATACAACTGTGACTTCAAGAGCTGCATAGCCTTAGCACGGTTCTTTGGCTGGTCACGAGTTTCCGTATTTTCAATCAGGATTTCTTCTTGTTCTCCTGTGTCAGGGTCTTCATATTGATAGCGTAGACGTACTCCCGACTCTACCTTGTTGACGTTTTGTCCACCCGCACCGCTCGAACGGAAGGTATCCCAACTAACGCGAGCAGGGTCAACAAATACCCTCAATCAGTAGTCATCAACCAAATGGGAGTAACGAAGACGCTGGCAAAGCTTGTCATACGCTTACCTTGGGCATTGAACGGACTAACACGTACCAAACGATGTACACCATTCTCACTCTTCAAATAGCCATAAGCGTATTCTCCGCCCTCAAATTTCATTGTTACACTCTTGATACCAGCCTCATCGCCATCTTGAATATCAGAGATAGTCACATGATATCCCTGTGCTTCGCTCCCAACGCATATACATACGCATCAGCATAGAGCCTCAGTCTTGACTCTCCGTACCACCCGCTCCAGAGTTAATCTTCATCACACACTCCATCAGGGTCTTCCTCCTGACGGAGCATATTCTTAAGTTCTAAGCCTTCAACTAACTTCAGAACTTTAGCGTATGCGATGTCAACTTCCTCCTCAGTGACGAGTTCGTCTTTATAGAAATCGAACGCCAACTGAACTTCATCAGCCAACGCACGAGCCTTTATCATAGTCTTGACCCATTTCTCGATATCCTTAACCTTCTTCATCTGCTCCTGTGCACGAGCTGGATCATCCCAAAAGTCTGGGGCTTGTGTACGGAGTTGTTCCTCCTCAAATTCGATTCGTTTCTTGTCAATATCAAGATAACGATGCAACGCTTCAGTGCGTTCTTGGATATCTTTTAGCTGATCTGCTGTTATCATCTTTATTCTTTTTATCGTTGGAATGGGATTAGAAGATTTGGTAGAAATAGTGAGCCCTAACAAGCCTTGTGAAGCTAACAAGCCTAATAAAGCTCGTAAAAATACAGCCTAAGCCACCTTAACAATTAACGAGTCAACCCGTCAACTCATCAACTCTACAACTCATTTACCTCCCTACTCCTCGTACATCTTTTTCAATTACATCCTGATAACGACGGTTTACAACCGAACGTTTCAACTTCAATGTATTCGTCAACTCTCCGCTTTCCATTGAGAAATGGTGAGGGAGAAGGGTGAAACGTTTAATCTTCTCGTATGATGCCAAACGCTGCTGTAAGGTATCGATACGCTCACGCATCATCTCGTTTAACACGCTCATTCTGGCATAACTCCTCACGGTCCTTGAACTCAATATGATTTTCTTTTGCCCATTCTTCCAATACAGAAAACTCTGGAACAATCAGAGCAGCAACAAACTTACGCTGATCAGCGATAACCGAAACCTGCTCAATGAATTTATCAACAAGCAGCATACCCTCCACCATCTGTGTCGCAATATACTTACCATTCGAGGTCTTGAAAAGGTCTTTGATACGTTCCTTTAAGAACAACTCACCATTCCTCATATAACCAGCATCACCAGTATGGAAGTAGCCATCCTTATCAAAAAGCTTCAGCATTCGCACTATCACGACGGAAGTAACCTGGCATAATCGTTGGACCCTTCAACAGAACCTCACCTTCATCGCTAATCTTGATATCAATACCTTGAAGTGGTCTACCCACAGAACCAACGGTATAAGACTGACCATCATGATCACAGGTAACAGTTGCAAGACTTTCTGTCAATCCATAACCAACAAGCATATAGTCCTATGCTATGTACAAACTCCTCAATCTCTGGAGAAACGTATGCACCTGCTGTTGGGAAGATATGAGGGTTCTCCAATCCTAACTGCTTGCACAAGGCTCAACACAGTCTTATTGACAAACTTATACTCCATCTCCAACGCCCAAAGGAACACGCTTTCCACGTGCCAGATACTGTATATTACGCTTTCTACCAACGTTCAGAGCATAATAGAAGAGCTTTACGCTGAACAATGCTGGACTTTCTCCATGCGCCCTTTTACAGCCACATAAACCTTCTCCCAGAAACGAGGAACAGCCGCCATACTTGTTGGATGCGTCTCACGCATACTCTGCTGAATCTCCTTTGGGTAAGTGTTTACAATCAACTCTGCACCTACAGGAGAGACAAACAAGCCCAACCACGCTCGAAGACATGGGCTGAATGGCAGGAAGTTGATAATACGGTCTTTTATCATTTACAGGCACACTCTTTCCTATTGGCATCCATAGCAGCCTGATACATCTTATAAGTCAAGATAACTCCCTTTATCTCGCCAGTGGTACCACTTGTGTAAAGGATATTACAAACATCATCATAGTTTGCTGTCGCCAAACGCTCTTCTACCTCTGCCTCACGCGGAAAAACCTTCACCTAACTTCAAGAAGTCTGCAGAAATAAATAGAATTTGGATCATGCTGACTAAGGCGTACACTTGAATCAAAGACAATAATACGCTCCAATGAAGGACAAAGGGATAGAATACGACGTGCTTTGTCATATTGCTCCTGCTCGCCAACGAAAAGAAATCTCACATTGGCATCCTGAATCATGTATCTGTATCTGCTGCTCAGAACTTGTTGCATAGAACGGAATGCTAATCGCACGTACGCCGTATGCACCATAATCCGTATAAAGATGATGAATACAGTTCTGAGAAAAATACGGCAATAGCCTCTTGTGGCTTCATTCCGAGGTTTAAGAGAGCATTTGAAACTTCCTTTACGCGCATTGAGAACTGATTCCATGACACAGTCTTCCACCCGTGCTACCAAAGTTACGGAAAGTGATTGCTGGTTTTGCACCGTATTTTTGCTTGTTCGTGAATAAGAACAGAGATGTCCGATTGTCTGCATTGTTTCCTAATTTATCTTCGTCAAATCAGCATATATAAAAAAAGCCTGAAAGTCTTTTATTCAAATAGCTGATTGCACTTTATTTTCTGCAAATATAAACATTTATCCGCAAAGCAAAAAAATAAATTAGATATTAAATTGCAATTTTAGCCTTTTTGGTTTCACTCTATCAAATAAAGAAGAATAGAACAATTATCTTCTTTTTATAGAACAAAAACACATCCTATATACGTACCAATTAGAAATCCAAAAACTTACAATAAGAATTTACTGAAATATCTTCTGTCTAACTGTCATCAATAAGTTGAATCCGTTTATATATCCTATTTCGATGTGTTTAATGCTCCGCACCATTGAGTGTTTACCATCCGCACGATATGTGCGAAGCCTTAGCACGATATGTGCGAAGCATCAACACATCGGCTAATGATGAGAAGAAAGCAGTCATTATAGATATTACAAAGAGGAAAATAAGATGTTTATAGCTAACTATTAAGAGGCAAAGAAAGCTTACAAGATAGCTATTAAAGAAGAATTATCTTCATGATAAGAATTATCTTCTGATAAAAAGAATTATCTTCATGATAAAGATTATCTTCATGAAAAGAAAGTTTTTCTCATGAAGATAATTTAGTTATAACGTACTATTGAGGTTGTAAAGACGATAAAACCACGAGGCAAGACATCGTCACTTTTACACTCAATAAGCCTACATTATTAATATAAGAGATAAGATGCTTATCAGCGCAACCACTGCTCTGGATTCAGCTTAGCTGTCTCCTTTACGCAACTGGAACTGAAGAATACCCTGTCTTACCAACCGTTCCGATGGTCTGTCCCGTACCAACCTTCTGACCCTTTGCTGACACCTACAGAACCCAAGTTAGCATAAACAGAGATATAAATACCATGACGAATCATCACAACACTCATACCACCCGCCATGAACACACCACTCACCTCGCCCATAGAAGATGCTGCGAACGGCTGCTCCAGGAGCACCCTTTGATGTTGATACCATCATTATTCAGACGGATATTTGACATACCAGCCACATTGTACTGACCGAAGTGACTGACAATCTGACCTGTCAATGGCATTGGCAATCGACCACGGTTATTAGCGAAATTACCCAGTTATTGCGCGGTCAGCTGAGCTGAGCATATCATTGCTTTTCAGCAGTCAGATGCCTCGCAGCTTCAGCCTCACGAGCAGCTCGCTCACGGTCGGCATCAGCCTTGCGTTCAGCAGCTACACGACTAGCCTCAGCCTCACGGGGCCATCTGATCGGCACGAGCCTGCTCGGCAGCAGCAGAGCCTCAGCCTTTTCCTGTGCAGCCTTAGCAGCAGCCTCCTGCTCCTCTACCTTACGTATAGCACGTTCACGAGCAGCAGCACGTTCCTTCTGCAAAGCTTCCTGACGTGCCTTTTCAGCGGCAGCACGGGCAGCAGCAGCACGAGCAGCAGCCTCCCTGACGAGCTCTCGGCAGCCCTCAGCAGCGGCTCGAGCAGCAGCCTTAGCTTTCTCCTCACGCTCTTTGCCTCAGCAATACGACGAGCATTCTCACGAGCGGCAGCTCTGCAGCAGCCTTCTTACGTGCCAATTCCTCTGCACGCTTCTAGCAGCAGCGGCACGAGCGGCAGCCTGCGCCTTTGCTTCTGCTATAGCACGTTCACGCGCCTTCTGTATTTCTATCTGAATGAGACGGTCAATCTGTGCATTCAATGCCTGCTGCTGTTGACGTACGCTGTGCGATAACACCCTGCAAAACCTTCTGATCGTTCTGTAAAGAGGTTACAACCGTTTCTGCTGTTCAACACGCTTACGTTCCATCTGAGCATGCACCTGACGGTCTTTATAGAGAAGATTACTCTTATTAACACGCACCTGCTTCAACTGTGAATGCTTCTCATCTACCCTGCATCTGCTTAGCTTTGAGCTGTTCGCCCTGCGCACGCTGGTAGGCAGCATACTCACGTACAAAAACGAAGACGACGATACATCTGTGTTAAATTCTTTGCTGAAAAAGACAAACATCATCTTGTCTTGAATACTACGATGACGTGCCATGTAACGCATTGAACGGATGAAAACGAGCACGACGCTCGCCCAACTGTGCTCTCAAGCGAAGCTCAACTGACCCTTTCAAAATACCGATATTCGTATCTAAAGCCCTTGATGTCTGTGGCAATAGTATCAATCGTCTCTCTTTGTGCTGACCGATTTCAGTATCGAGGCGAACAATCTTTTTGCAGACGATCGTCAACGTCCTTCTGCTTTACTTTCATTTCCTCCTCATGCTCTGAAATCTCTTGTTGCAACTTCTGGTTTTGCTGCTGCAAAGCCTTTTAATTTCCTCTGTTGTTACGTATGCAGGACCCTTTTGCGCCCTTCTTACCAACATTGGCATTGCGAGCAGCAGCCTTACCACGTAGAACTGGCTGACCCTTAACCTGAACGGGATTGACCCTTGCCTTGAGGCTGCTGACCATTTGACAAGTTGCTGCTGTTGTACGTTACCATGCTGTTGCTTACCCTTTACTTGGGGTTTGAGCTTTGCTGCTTTCTCAGCTACCTGTTTCTGACCTTTTACGTTAGTTACAGGAACTTCTGCTGGGCTATTTTTGTGTCATATCAAGAGGCTTTTTGCCCTTCCCTTTTACAGAAGATTTTGTCTGAACAGATTGAGTGACAACTGCTTTATGCTGCCTTCTATGCTTTTCGTGAATGCTGAGCAGAAACACTCAGCATACACATGATTGACAATATGAATAATAAAGAAAGACGTTTCATTTAAAAAGTTCATTAGTTTGCTGAGGATATCCTCTACGCTTACTTTTTGTGTACTTATCAGATGGTGTGGTGAAAAACTTCCCAATCGCTGGCATCGCTGAAGCTCCTCAAGATCAAAGCTTTGCCTTAAGTGTCTTCGCTGGCTTTCTGATCCAAACTTTGAGTATTGATTGTCAACACTCTGACTTGCAGGGAACTGCTTTTGAACCAAACGCTTTAAAGTCATCATAACTCCATGAGAGCTTTGAAGCACCATGAGCATTGCTGTTATAAGTAACAGTTGTCAGTACAATCTGATTGTTCTTAGGGTTAACCGACCACTGATAATCCATCTTTCCGTCTTTAAGACTTATCAGAGTAGAACCCTCTGACTGTGCTTTGCTTTTCATCAACAGTAAACTGTGAGAGGTCTGCTTCGCTTACCTTTTGCTGACGAGGAATGAACACCTGATTCCAGAAAGAGCGACTGGAGCGAATAGAAGTTGATACCATTATCACGCAAGAAGCCTACCTCATCGTAGCTTGCCTTTACATACTGCTTATGGATGCGGTCTATGAAGAGGACGTAATCCTTTGCAAACTCGATGCGTCCCACCTCACTACGAAGAACTGGAATCAGCAACTGCAAGCGGATTACCTCATCTTTACGCATACGCAAAATGCCCTGGTACGGTAATATCCTTACGCCCATCATTGAGCGTAAAAGTGAGATTTGAAACGAGGTTCTTTTGGTAAAGTGCATTGTCAGCAACACGCTGCATGACAACAAGACTTTCCATCTTGTTATACCTTTGGAGCAGGTGCTGTCTGCTGTGCAACCTTATTATCCTGCACAGGTTTCTGTTTGCACTACAGCTTTCTTTGTACCACATGATGCCAAGATTAGGGGCAGTCATGCTTACAAGTAATATCTTTGTTTTCTTCATTCTGCTATGTATTTCTTTAGTTCTATCTTCTTTCTCAATGTCGCATTCTCCTTATTTCCATCGAGAGCTTTCTTCCAGTACTCAAGAGCTTTCTCTATATCGCCTGTCTGTGCATAGATATCACCAGCGTGTTCCTTTACAACATTGCTTAGTGTAGAGTCATTACGGATAGCTTGTTCGATATAGATTTTTTTGCCTCTTCGTAACGCTTTTGCTGGAAAAGAATCCATGCATAGGTGTCAAGATAAGTACTATTATTAGGCTCTGCCTTAATAGTCTTATAAGCTCATCTAGCTCTGCCTTTGTAAGGTTTTTATTCTCCTCACTGAGGTAATAGGCATAGTTGTTCAATGCAGCAACATTATCTGCTTTCCACTGCAAACAACTATCATACGCTTGAAAAGCCTCATCATTGCGCCCCTTCTCATGAAGAATATCACCCATAATAGCGTAGAAGTCTGACACAATACCAGGGTTACTGTCTGGCTTTATCTGCCCCACCCTTTCGGAAGGTCTCCAATGCAGCGTCACTATCGTGCTTTTGGAACTGGAGCCATACCTTGGAAGTAATAGAATGCCATCTCATCTGGATTGTATTCTATGGCTGGTCGGCAGATAGCGATGACCTTATCGTAGTCTTCTGTTTCCCAAATGTTTTGAATCAGAGCTACTCTTGCATCGCGAATTATCAGGCTCTACCTCAATAGCTTTCTCATAAACGCGATTGATTTCAGCCTTTAGCCACTTGCGAAGTGTCATGTATGCGGCTTTTAAGCATATAGATATCAGCGTCTTCTTGTGGAACGGCTAAAGCCACAGAGAACTGTCGCATCACCTCAGTACTATCTGGGCTATTATCCTTCTGACTGCTTGTGATAATCTGACGGAGTAACTCTAACTTTGTTTCCTTCTCTGTTTTTGGCGATTGCAGTAACTCTTGTAGGATTGTTTTTGCGGTTGCCTTGTCTCCGATGTTATTATAATAATCCATCATAGAGAGCTTAGCAAGCGAGTTATTAGGGTCCTCTTTCAGTACATCACGGTACTTCTGAAGAGCTTCCTTCTTCTTTCCATTCTGCAAAAAGCCAGTTTCCGAACATCACACGATAGTTGAGGTCGAGCGGATGACTGTCAACGAGTGCCTTCAACTCGTCGTACTCTTTTGCGCTTTTTCCCCATCTGTTCGTAGAGTTGCATCTTACTAAGTGAAATCTGCTCGTTGGTTCCCTCCAATATTTCCAGACGTTCCAAGCACTTGATCGTCATCTTGTCATCATCCTGAGAAGCGTAAAGCTGATAGAGAGTTGCAACACATCAGAACGCGTTTTATTAGATTCATAAAGACGTTCAAAGGCATTGATGGCATTAGGATAGTCCTTCTGTGATACGTAGAGCTTTCCTAATTTCTCCTGATAAGCCGAGTTCTCAGGGTCAAGACTTGCCGCCTTCTCGAAGTATTCACGTGCCAATGCATCCTTCTTCATATCCACATAAAAAGCAGCTAACTGATAATAAACCTCTGGTGCTTGTGGATTGAGTTCGCGTGCATGGCGCAGAAGGTCGAAGGCAGCCGTAAGGTTGCCCATATCCTGCTGTCGCATTGCTTCAAGGAAGAAGTAATTATAGCTTTGAAGGCTATCCTTTCGATCAGCATGCATCGCCAAAGAACCACCCAACAAAGCAAGAGCAAGAAGGGTACGGCGCATCTTTGTGACTTTCAATATAACGTTATTAAACATTTATCGTTTCTTTCTTTGTCTTTACTTCACACCCGTATGACCATATCCACCTTCACCACGTTCGGTCTCATCGAGTACTTCCACCTCAACAAACTCTGCCTGTTCGTGGCGTGCAATGACCATCTGCGCAATGCGTTCACCGTCGTTGATGATGAAAGGTTCATTGGAGAAATTAATGAGTAGTACCATGATTTCACCACGATAGTCGGCATCAATTGTGCCAGGAGAGTTGAGAACAGTCAGTCCATGCTTCAAAGCAAGACCGCTACGAGGGCGCACCTGTGCTTCAAACCCCACTGGGAGAGCAATATGAAGACCGGTTGGAATGAGTCTTCTCTCATTGGTTGCAGTACGATAGGTGCATCGATATTAGCGCGAAGGTCCATCCCCGCACTCTGTGAAGTAGCATAAGCAGGAAGCTGCTGATGCCCTTTATTGATTACTTTTATCTGTGTCATTGCCATATAATAAGGTACAAAATTAAGCATTTAAAGCCACATTCATACATTTTATGAAGTAAAAAACTTGTTTTTAGCCAATTTTAATTACTTTTGTGTGTAGCTTTCAAGCCCCCAATAAATCATAAACAGAATTCATCAACACCCAATATTCAACACCCAACACGCAACAATTACCGCAATGAACTGGCAACAACTCCTTATCCAACAAGCGTCTCGGACAGGAAGAGCGTCACGCCCTTCGACACGATGATCGCTCTGAATTCAAGCGTGATAGCGACCGATTGATTTACTCTGCACCGTTCCGACGACTGCAGAACAAGACTCAAGTCTTCCCTCTTCCGGGTAGTGTCTTTGTGCACAACCGCCTAACTCACTCTTTAGAAGTGGCTTCCTTGGGTAAATCTTTAGGTGATGACGTTGCAAGAAGACTCATCGAAATACACCCAGAGTTGCGTGGTACGCTCTTTGAAGAGATTGGAACCATCGTTAAAACAGCTATGTACGCTACGACATGGGTAATCCTCCGTTCGGTCATAGTGGTGAAAAAGGCTATGCAAGCATTCTTCACAGAAGGTCCAGGAATTAGCTTGAAGGAGAAAGTTAGCCCACATTTTCTGGGAAGATATTACCCATTTTTGAAGGTAATGCTAACGCTTTCCGCCTGCTGACCCATCGTTTCTTAGGCCGAAGAGAAGGCGGTTTTTGTGATGACATATAGTACTTTTAGCGAGCATCGTAAAGTATCCCTTTCAGTTCTACATACGCCAGCAAACACGGCAAGTTTGGCTCTTTGCTACGGAAGAAGAAACCTATAAGAAGATTGCTGATGAATTAGGTATCATACAAAAGGATAGCTCTGAGGATGGTATCTGTTATGTTCGTCATCCGCTAACCTACCTTATGGAGGCAGCAGACGATATCTGTTACGAGATTATGGATATCGAAGACTCACACAAACTCAAGCTCCTATCCTTTGAAGAGACAGCCGATTTGCTCCTTGGCTTCTTCGATGAAGAAACCAGAAAGAGCATTAGAAAGCGCATAGAAGACGAGGTGTGACCGACCAAAACGAGCAAGTTGTTTACTTCCGTGCCTGTGCCGTAGGACTATTGGAGGCAGAGTGTGTCAATGTCTTTGTAGAACACGAAGAGGAGATACTCAACGGAACATTCGAAGGGTCGCTCATCAAACATATTTCCGAGCTTCCCCGAAAGGCTTACAAACACTGTACAGAGGTCTCAGTGGATAGGATTTACCGCAGTAAAGCAGTCCTCGACGTTGAGTTATCAGGCTATAAGATTATGGAAACACTGATGGAAAGACTCATTGGTGCTGCCGTTGAGCCCTGAACACTTCCACAGTCAGCAGCTTATCCGACGCTTCAAGCCAGTATGACATCCAAAAGTCCTTGCCTTGAAACACGTATCATGGCAGTACTCGACTTCATCAGTGGAATGACAGATATCTATGCACTCGACATCTATCAGAAGATAAATGGTATCAGTTTGCCACTGATATAGGGAAGCCTCTCGACCCCTCCGAAGGGAGGGGAGGCAAAGAGGAAAAAAGAGGGGTATAGTTATCACACTATTATCTCATACATACTCGTTTAAAAGGGCTTGAAAAAGAATGCCACATAGGAAGACTTGGAGTTGCTTTTAATATGGAAAATCAACATAAAGGCAGCCCACAACGCATTTGTCTTAACTCCATTTCACTCCTTCAACTCCTTTAATTTCCAAATAGAAACAATGGAAAATCAATATAAAAGACCTTTCCTGACCTCATGGTAGGAAAGAAGATTATCTACGTTCACGGCTTTATGTCAGCCGGTTCAAGTCATACGGTACAGATGCTGAAGGACTATATGCCCGAAGCAACTGTCATTGCGCCCGACCTCCCCATACATCCTGAGGAGGCAATGGAACTATTGCGCAACCTTGTTGACACCGAAAAGCCCGACCTTATCATTGGTACTTCAATGGGAGGTATGTACACAGAGATGCTTTTTATGGTGTCGACCGTATCTGTGTAAATCCTGCTTTTCAAATGGGAAACAACCATCAGCGAGAGTAATATGATGGGCAAACAGGTGTTCCAAAAATCCACGACAAGATGGCATACAGGAGGTTATCGTGACCAAAGCTTTGGTGAAGGAATACAAAGAGATAACTGAAAAGTGTTTCTCACAAGTGACAGAGGAAGAGCAGCAACGCGTCTTCGGACTCTTTGGTGATGCTGACCCATTTGTCCATACCTTTGACCTTTTCCATGAACATTACCCTCAGGCAATCCATTTTCATGGCGAACATAGACTTATCGAGAAGGTTGTATTCCATTACCTCATGCCCGTTATCCGATGGATCGACGACCGACAGGAAGGCCGCGAACGTCGTACGGTACTCATTGATCAGAACACCCTCGCTGATGGATATGGTAAACCGAAATCAAGTTTGAACAAAGCTTACGAGTTCTTACTTGATAACTATAACGTATTCTTCGTGTGTCCTGCACTAACCAACAATCCGTCAGCCATCACTGAACAGCAGGCATGGATTGAAGATGCTTTCAGTGCACCAGCGTGGAACCATACGATCTTCACCAACCAGCCTCAACTTCTCTATGGCGACTACTTCATCAGTAGTACTGAACACGACGACTTCCTCGGCACAAGCCTACTTTTTCGGTAGCGAAGAGTTCAAGACTTGGGAGGAAATTATCACTTTCTTTGAACGCTTAGGAGGACAGTAAGCAGGCGAAAAGACTCATTTCTGCGAATTATTTTCATGAAAAGAAATATTTTTCATCGTGAAAAGAAATATTTATTTTCATGTAAATAAATTCTTCTCTTCATGAAAAATAATTCACAACAATAGGGCTTTTCTACAATAAAGAACGCTCACAACCAACTAATAACAAAGCAATAACACCCACTCAAAAACATAACCCAATGAATTAATCCCCACGCATAGTATAAAACAATTCCTTTTTATTAAGAGGACTGAAACATTATCATAATGGCACACGAACTATTCTCACGTGATCGCTGATACATCCTTTCGGCACCATCTGAGCGCAGGCTCTTATCATGCACGAGACACTCGTCATTGCTTGTCATGAAGGATTAAAAACACCCGACATGGTTTCGGCAACCTTTCTTCGCAGGTGGAGTCGCTCTGCCGACAGCATAATATTTCCCCACAGGACATTGTGGCAATCCAGAAAATGCGTCGGCACAGTAACTCTAATGCCCCTATTCTCCCTGAAGACGTGGCTTACGACTGTCGTGCCTTGGCTATTTTCGTTTCTGCTGTTGTACAGGAAGCTCATCCCTTCGTTCCTTGTTGGGAAAATTCCAGCACGTGGACGCACAACGGAGAACATACAGATTACGAATTATCGTTACATTCTGTTGTATCGTAAGAGAGTGGAACGAAGTACTATTCAGGTAGCTGTAACCAATCAAGACTGTAGCGAAGAACTCTTAACGGTGGACTATATGAACACACCAGACTACATTGATTTCAGCTACTTACGCCCGATGCTACGCGAAGGAATGCAGCTAAATCTCCTTGACTGCACTGTCACCCGAAAGAAGGTCAGTACCGCGCCTTATCGTCGTTGAGCCAGACTACCTGATAGATATCTCTACCATTGCTAATTGTTTTTGAAAGTTATGGACACCATCCGTTGCTTTTCACCGTCAACAGACTTACCCTCGCCTCAGCAATAAACACATTGTGTTGGGTAATTTCGCTGGTTCTGCACTCGATGATATCATCAATCATCCTGCAGCATACGACATTAAAAGAAACCTTCCGTTCTAACTTCAGAGAGAGGCTTTGGATTATGCGACCTGTCCCGACTTTTGATGCAGCATCTTTCAAACAAGATGCAGAACGACAAGTGGAGAATATCAAGGGGATTGTTGACGAAATCTTCCAAACATTCGACCGTGAGAAAGCGATTCTTGAACCTTCCTTTGTATGCGAACGATTGGGGCATACAGGGTCGTGTTGACTTGATGACAACCGACTTAAAACTGCTTGTTGAGCAGAAGTCGGGAAAAGAATACTTTTATTGAACGCAAATACAAAAATCCACATGGATCACTCCATGTTGAGAAACACTACGTGCAGGTGTTGCTCACTACGGTATCTTGCAATATAACTTCCAACTCAGTCCGAAGAATGCACACATCCAACTCTTGTATTCTAAATATCCCCTACCTGACGGACTGCTCGAGTGGAGCCACTGCAAAAGCTGATTCGTGGAGCCATCCGCTTCCGTAATCAAGCCGTGGCAACGGAGTTCTGGATGGCTGAAAATGGCTTTGATAGGATGTTGCCATTGCTCACACCGCAGACATTGAACGTTGAGAAACAAAACGATAACTTCTACAATAGATACCTCTTACCACAACTCACTGAGACACTGGCACCACTTCACCAACTCAACGACCTCGAATGTGCATATTTCACATGTATGATGACCTTTGTTATCAAGGAACAATTAGTGTCGAAAGTGGGTGTACAGGAAGGTGTAGGAAACAGTAATGCTGACCTTTTGGAATATGCCTCTTGCAGAAGAAGGAGACAGGAAACATCTATACAGAACTGACTATCATCGAGAAAGGGCGTAGCAGCTCGTTCAACGGCTATGATACGATTACACTCGCTGTACCCCAACAGGGTGAAAGATTTCCTCCCTAACTTTCGCCGAGGAGATATGATTTATCTCTATTCGTACAAGAAGAACGAGGCTCCTGACGTGAGAATGAGTATTCTTTTCAAAGGTTCACTACAGGAGATACATGGTGACAGACTTGTTGTACACCTCAATGACGGACAGCAAAACCCTGACCTTATCAGCGGAGATTACTTCGCTATTGAGCATGCAGGTAGTGACATCGGTGGCACATCAGCTATCAGAAGTCTTTACACTTTCATCACTTCAAACGAAGAACGCCGTCAGCTACTTTTGGGACAGCGTGTGCCATGCGTCGATAAGTCGCTGACCTTATCCCACAGCTACCATCCCGATTATGACGAAATCATCTTGAAAGCAAAGCAGGCACAGGATTATTTCCTTCTTATCGGTCCTCCCGGAACAGGCAAGACCTCACAAGCCCTGCAATTCCTTGTGCGTGAGCAGTTGGCAGAAAAAGCCTAAAGTTCAAAGCTCAAAACCCAACACCCAGACGGCAATCCTCCTCCTTGCCTATACAAATCGTGCTGTTGACGAGATTTGTAATATGCTGACAGAGAACGAACTTGACTATATCCGCATTGGTAATGAGTTCAGTTGTGATCCGAAATATAGTGACCATTTATTGAAGGAAGTGTTAGATGACAACGCAACCCTCAACAGCATAAAGTCTACCATAGCGGATGCACGCATCGTTGTAGCCACAACCTCAACAATGAACAGCAATGCAGCACTCTTTAATATCAAGCATTTCGACCTCGCCATCATTGATGAAGCAAGTCAAATATTAGAACCAAATATCATAGGATTACTATCTACCCGACATGCAGAAAGGCGTGCGATAGAGCGGTTTTATATTGATAGGCGACCACAAACAATTGCCTGCTGTGGTGCAACAACAGGACACTTTAGAGAGCGGAAGAAACCAATAATTCTCTCAAGGATATTCATCTTTTATCTGCGCTAACTCTCTTCGAACGCCTCATTCTTACCGAACGGGCAGCAGGGAGAACTGATTTCATTGGTACACTGCACAAACAAGGACGCATGCATCCGGACATTGCCGACTTTGCTAATCGTAAGTTTTTATGCACGCGAACAACTTGAATGTGTACCATTAGCGCATCAGTTAGAGCAGACATTAGCTTATAACGAAACGAGTGAGGACGAGACGGATGATGTTTTGAAGGCGCATCGTATGATTTTCATCCCTTCAAAGCCATGTCGACAACTGAATATTTCAGAGAAAGGTAAACACGGAGGAGGCACGTATCATTACCGACCCTACTTAGACGTTTATACCGACAACTCGGCAATAACTTCGACCCACAGAAGTCTGTTGGTGTCATCGTCCCTTACCGTAATCAGATTGCAATGATTAGAAAGGAGATTGAGAAACTCAGTATTCCCGAATTGGAAGAAATAAGTATTGACACAGTAGAACGCTATCAGGGCAGCCAGCGTGACATCATCCTCTACTCCTTCACCATTCAAAGTCGCTATCAACTCGATTTCCTCACCGCCAACACATTCTACGAAGACGGTCAACCTATTGATCGTAAACTGAATATTGCCATCACAAGAGCCCGCAAACAGTTGATTCTTACTGGTAATGAGCCGACATTAAAGACAAAACCAACTCTTCGCAGAACTCATTGATTATATCAAAGAAAAAGGGTGGATATTATACCATTGAAAGGTAAAAATGGGGAAAAGCCTTTGATAGGGAAGAGGATGCGAAAGGTAAGGAGTGAAGACATAGAGGCATAGAAGATAAAAAGGATTATACAGACATCGGGGGATAAAAGTCACTTTCTCCACGTCGTACGATATGTAAGCACCATTGGTGCTAAGCCTCCGCACCATTGGTGCTGGGCATGAACACCAATGGTGTTGACGCCCTAATCACCACTTTACAGGCAATCATCATGCCTGCAATCTATCGTTAGAAAGGACTTCGACAACCGACTATAACCATAACATCCACGACAATTAGCCTTCTTTATAATGAAATACAGCAGTTCTACTATACCTTAAAAGTTATCAAATTCCTGAATTTTTGAATTATAAACTGTGCCTTTAAAGTAATCATAATTATGAATTTTGAATTCTAAATTCTGAATTAAAACCAATCATAATTCTGATTTTTGGATTATAAACTGTGCCTTAAAAAGTAATCATAATTATGAATTATGAATTATGAATTATGAATTAAAACCAATCATAATTCGATCTTTTGGATTATAAACTGTGCCTTAAAAAGTAATCATAATTATGAATTATGAATTATGAATTATGAATTAAAAACCAATCATAATTCTGATTTTTGGATTATAAACTGTGCCTTTAAAGTAATCATAATTATGAATTATGAATTATGAATTATGAATTAAAAACCATCGTGATTATGAATTAACCCCTCTCCTCCTGCCGTTATTCGGCTGATTTTTCCGTAACTTTGCAGACAGATAAAAAGAAACAAAAGATGAAGATAGAAGAGCAAATTACCGTTGCTGCACTTGCAGCTGTAAAGGGAATTGTATGGAACAGAAGTTCCTGAAAAGATGATTCAGCTGCAGAAGACACGCAGCGACTTTGAGGAGTAACCTCACACTCGTCACCTTCCCATTGCTGAAGACTTCACATAGAAGCCTGAAGATACGGCACAGGATTTAGGTGAATACCTGAAGAAGAACTGTAAGAGCTGTGGCTGACTTCAACGTTGTAAAGGGCTTCCTCAACCTCGTTATTGCGCAGACAGCATGGACAGGTCTGTTGAATGATATCAATGCTGACGAGAAGTTTGGCGAGAGCGATGTGACAGACGAGAGTCCATTGGTGATGATCGAATACTCTTCACCTAACACCAACAAGCCTCTTCACCTCGGTCACGTACGTAACAACCTCCTCGGTTGGTCGTTAGCACAGATTATGGAGGCTAATGGCAACAAGGTTGTAAAGACGAATATCGTTAATGACCGTGGTATCCACATCTGTAAGTCAATGTTAGCTTGGCAGAAGTGGGGCAATGGTATCACACCAGAGCAGGCAGGAAAGAAAGGTGACCCACTGATTGGTGACTTCTACGTACTCTTCGACAAGCACTCAAAGAGGAGTGCAAGCAACTGCAGGAGCAGTATGAGAAAGAGGGTATGACAGCCGATGAGGCAAAAGGAAAAGGCTGAACATGAGGCTCCGTTGATTAAGGAGGCACGCGACATGCTTGTGAAGTGGGAGCTAACGACCCAGAGATTCGTGGCTTTGTGGGAAATGATGAACAACTGGGTATATGCTGGTTTTGATGAGACTTACAAAGCGTTGGGCGTTGGTTTCGATAAGATTTACTACAGAATCAAGCACTTATCTCGCTGGTAAGAAGAAGGTGGAAGAAGGTCTTGAGAAGGGACTCTTCATTCGTAAGGAAGACAACTCTGTATGGGCTGACCTCACCAACGAGGGCTTAGATCGAAGCTCTTGTTGCGTAAGGATGGCACATCGGTTTATATGACACAAGACATTGGTACGGCAGAGATGCGTTTCAACGACTACCCTATCGACAAGATGATTTATGTCGTTGGTAACGAAACAGAACTACCACTTCCAAGTTCTCTCTATCCTCTTGGACCGTTTAGAGCACTCAAGTGGGAGTAAAGATCTTGTACACTTCTCATACGGTATGGTTGAATTGCCAAACGGTAAGATGAAGAGTCGTGAGGAACAGTTGTCGATGCAGACGACCTTGTTGCTTCAATGATTGAGAACGCAAAGAGTCTTAGCGAGGATAAAGTGAACAAGTTGGAAGGTATCACTGAGGAAGAGAAGAACGAGATTGCACGTATTGTGGGGTATGGGTGCGTTGAAATATTTCATCCTTAAAGTTGATGCGCGCAAGAATATGCTCTTTAACCCAGAGGAGTCTATCGACTTTAATGGTAACACTGGACCATTCATCCAGTACACTTACGCACGTATTCGCAGTATTCTCCGTAAAGCTGAGGCACAGAACATCACCTTGCCAGCATCACTCAACGACGATGCTCCACTCAATGAGAAGGAGATTGCACTCATCTCAGAGCTCAATGACTTCGGTGCTGCTGTCGCTCAAGCTGGTATCGACTATAGTCCAAAGTGGTATTGCAAAACTACTGCTGAGCTGACTAAGGAGTTCAACCAGTTCTATCATGACTACAGCATCCTCAACGCTGACACCGGAAGCAGAAAGATTACCCGTCTGATGATCGCCAAGAATGTAGCTAAGGTCATCAAGAATGGTATGGCATTGCTCGGGATTGAGGTGCCAGAGAGATGTAGCTCACTCCCAACCCTCCCCGAAAGGAGGAGGCAAATCAGGATAAGAAAGGTCATAGTAACCCTTTTTGAAGAAAGGGGAGGAAACTAATTGGACAAGGGGGATAAAAGTAAGACTTGATTAGACTATGTATATCTACGAAACAGCTGATGAGATAGAGTATGAACTACTGAAAGCAAATGCTATCAAGAACAGACAGTACGCTACACAAGCAGAAAAGTCTACTTTGGTTATACCTAAAAAGGAAAAACAAAGTGGATATAAGTTTCGTAGACAACATATCATCAAACAATACATTGCTGACTTCATCAACCTTAAGTATAAACTTATTGTTGAAATTGATGGTAAGTATCATTTTAATGATGAACAGATTATAAAGGATGAGGAACGGACTCGTGACCTTGAGCAATGGGGTTATACTGTCATCCGATTCACTAATGAAGAAATCTTCAACCATCAGGGAAGAAGTTATTAAGAAGATTAAAAAGAAACCATAATGGCAATAGACGCACATAACACGAATCAAGCTGGTGGTGCTCAGCTAAATACACAAACGAGTTCTCAAACAAACTCTCAGTTAGCTATCCAACCACAGCAGACTGAGACTTCTTTCAGGGCTGAGGGGCTGGTGCTTGGGCTGTTGACGCTGCTTGTTCTGGCAATCCAGGCCCTATGGAGTATCAATGTGTCGACCTACAAACAGGGGCGAGAGTCTTCCATTTTGGTCCAGTAATGGGAACAAACAACATTGGTGAGTTCCTCGCTATTGTTCATGCTTTGGCACTGATGGAGAAAGCAAGGTATCAGGATAAGGTTATTTATAGCGACTCTTATAATGCTATCTTATGGGTAAACAAAAAGCGTTGTAAGACTACTTTTTGTCCGCAACGCAGAAACTGAAGAACTCCATCAAGTCATCGCTCGTGCAGAACATTGGCTCCAAACGCATAAGGTAACGACGCCTATTATAAAGTGGAAACCAAGCAGTGGGGTGAGATTCCTGCCGACTTTGGAAGGAAGTAAAGCCCCACCCCGACCCTCCCGAAGGGAGGGAACAAATTAGCGTATGGTTTGGTATGGAAAATGATTTGAGGGAGGCAAACTTGCTTAAGATTTGGTACAATAAGTTATTTCGAGAATAACGATAGAAATAAAAAGCTCCAGTAAGTTTTCACTTACTGGAGCTTTTTTAATATTTTCTTAAAACCTTCCTCGTCGTAATCATAAAGAGGATTTATATTCAATAGTAGTGGAAAACTATCATAATAAAGATAATCCCTTTATTCCTACCCACCTTTTATTTGCACTCCCCTCCTTTCGGAGGGGTGGGGAAGGAAACTTCTGTCGAGGCTTTTTTTATCCGTAGATAATATTACCGTTCTCGTCCTTATACTCATCGAGACCCTTCTCGTATGTAGCCATAGCGCGAAGACTCATACCTACATTTGAGAAACCACCATCGTGGTAAAGGTTCTGCATTGTCACCTTACAGGGTGAGGTCAGAGAACATTACGATACAATAGTCAGCACACTCATCAGCACTTGCGTTACCCAATGGAGACATACGATCAGCGAAGTCGAAGAGCTTATCCATACCCTTCACACCTGAACCAGCAGTTGTCATTGTAGGGTGACTGAGAAATAGTATTAATACGTACGTGCTTCTCACGACCATAAATATAACCGAAGCTACGACCGATACTCTCCAACAATGCCTTAGCATCAGCCATATCATTGTAACCGTAGAAGGTACGCTGAGCAGCTACGTAAGAGAGTGCAAGGATTGAACCATAGTCGTTGATAGCATCAAGTTTCTTAGCACTCTGAATCATCTTGTGGAATGAAACAGCTGAGATATCGAGTGTACTATCAAGCATCTTATAGTCCAAAGTCGTCGTATGTACGGTGCTTACGCACGTTTGGTGACATACCGATAGAGTGCAGAACGAAGTCGATCTTACCACCCAAAACCTCCATTGAACGCTTGAATACGTTCTCCAAGTCCTCAACGTTTGTTGCGTCAGCAGGAATAACCTCGCAGTTTAACTTCTCTGACAGTGCATTTACTGTACCCATTCTTACTGCGATTGGAGTATTTGACAAAGTAATCATTGCACCTTCCTCAACTGCTCTTTCAGCAACTTTCCATGCGATTGACATCTCGTTGAGGGCTCCAAAAATAATACCTCTTTTACCTTTTTAATAAGTTGTAACTCATAATCTTCGTTATTCAAATTTTGGTGTAAAGGGTAAGAAAAAAGGTTGATTTTCCAAGAAAAATACACATAAATTACATCTAAATGCTATCCACAAGTGACAATTTGCACCTTTTCACATTCCCTCACAAGCCGAATTAAGCAGAACAGCTCACTGCTATCTCTAACTATCTCCTGCGTATTTTCTACTCCATGAAACTATCTTTTTAAAAAATATAGAAGTCAGTTCAGAAAGAATTAAAGACCTTTAATCATAGAAAGAACTATCAATAATCAAAAGACAATTCCTTCTTTCACCATCAGAATTATCCTTTCTCAAATTATTTTCATGAAAATAATTATTTTTTTCTTCATGAACATAAATATTTCTTTTCATGAAAATAAATTCTTCTTGTCGTGAAAATAATTCCGAAGTGATAATTATCTGTAGTTACACAGCAATGCTTTCTAATTAATCCAAGGCGTAAAATATATTTTATTTTATGCCCACAAGCCTATGCAGCGATGTAACCTTTCATCTCAGTTTGTCCTATTTGCCCCTTCTAATAAGGCTACGAACAGCATATACAAGGAACATTCCAGTAGAGCCAACCAGTGCTAAAAGCCATATCCTTCTGCGCATCCCACATGTCACCTTGCTGACCATTATAATAATCAGCCTCCTCTGCTGTCATGACTATCGTCAGTAACCATTCAAATAGCTCGTAAATCAAACTACCCGTTTGAATCATCATCCATGCCATCACAACAGCAACAAACGACTGTTGCTTTACCCATTTCCTACAAAGATAGACGAAGTAAGGAAACAACAATGCCCCAAAAGAAAAGTGTACTAACCGATCATAATGATTACGTGGGTCATGGAAGAAACCTTTTTCAACCAAACCTAACGATACTGCCCACTCCTTATAAGGAACGTAAGAATAAATGTAACGTGCTCCAATAACATGAAGCAGCGTAAAAACCAACAATACCAATAAACGCCGACATTGGAATTTGTTTTCTAAAGACATCCATCGTCAGTGGTATCAATAACAGCACAGTACCAATATGCTGCAGCGTCTGCTCATTCGGATAGATTGGATGAATACAAGTAATAACCGTCACAATCACTACCAACAGAACAAGCATCAGTTTCGTTTTATCTATCATTTTGCAATTTTATTCTATACAATATCTGAAGGACAAAGATAAGTCTTTTAAACATAGCCATTTCTTGTACAACCTTATCTCTTTCATCAGACACTTTCGCCTCTTTCCCGCCATCTACCAGCTTCTCTTTTCGCGTATTGTGTTCGTGAGAATAATTTCTTCTTATCGTAAAAGTAATTCCAAAATGATAGTAAAACCATACCTTACAGATATGAAGTATAAACTATTTTTCAGTTCAGTAGTCTCTCTACCAGCCATAAGATTCTACCTATGCTTCAATCCTTATTAGTAAACTCTTTCTATTGTGATATTTTTAAAACTAACTATACAAATCATCTGCTAAACCTTAAACAGTACTAAAAGGCATTCTCTCATAGTAGCGTTATTATCCTTCTCGTTGCCTACCCTACTTTTTCTTGATTATGAAAGTGCCTACGAATACTGTTTCTTCTATATTCAAACTTCCCTCAAGTAATCCTTAATAATAGGACCTGCTTCCATTAACAAAAATATCAGTTGATATCACGCTCTCCACTATTTTTGCAGTGAATATTCTAGACTATGAGGTTAATATCAAGGTCGTTGCCATTCTATTGGGCATAGCGGATTAGAAACACACAAAAATACACTCTGTACAGTGGATAAGTTGGAGGAAAATGCAATCAATAGTCTTCCAGAATTGAAATTATAGTTGCAAAATATGGTGCTATTTAACAAGTTATGTTTATCTTTGCACATACCATCAATAAACAAATGGAACAGATGACAAAGAAAAAAATTGCCAAAAATAGAATCAGAGTGGTATTAGCTGATAAGCAAATTACTAATCGGTGGCTTGCTGACCGGATGGGGGTCACCGATATGACCGTCTCACGTTGGAAAAACCAACAAAAATACAGCCCTCCATGGCTCAATTCGTGGAAATCGCTCGTCTGCTTTCAGGTTGACATCAAAGATTTGCTGGAAGTTAATTTTGATACAAATGGTAATATAGTATAATGAAAGAACTATCTTTTTAAATAAAATGACAAAATTGGTAAACGATACCCATCGTGAAATGGACGAAGTTATAATTACTCGCTATGCTTTCTATTTGGTAACGCAGAATGAGTATTTAATAAAAATCGTAAATAATTGTGTAATAAATAAGCGGAAGAAGTTGAAAATAAAAAGAAATAATAATGGAAACTATCATCATTGGACAAGGTTATAACATCGAAGAGGATTCCTCTGTTGGAAAGGAATTGATAAAACTATTCGAATCAAAAATATATGACAACTTTACATGCCTTGTAGCGTTTGCAAGCTATGGTGGTGTCTCCGCACTAACTAGATTTATCAATGAAGGTAAAAAGTAAGAGGAATGAAAAATCAAGGTAATACTTGGTGTTGACCAGAAAGCCACTTCTAAAGAAGCATTAGAAGAGGTGTTGACATGGAATGTAGATGCTCGTATATACCATACCAACTCAAATAATATTTTTCATCCTAAAGTGTATTTATTTGAGAATAGAGATATTTTTACGTTGATTGTGGGCTCAAATAATCTCACAGTTCCAGGTCTCGTACAAAAATATTGAGTGTTCTCTGTTGATAAAAGACACCATAGACCCTTCTTCCATTCATGATGACTTTTTATAGATATTGGAAAGGTATGTTAGAGGGAACGGAAACGCATCTATACCCTGTTACGCAAAAAGTTAATTGACGATTTATTTAGAGACAAAGTTATTACTTCAGAAGATTTACGTTCCAAAAGATACGATGATGGAGCTGATAAAAGAAAAACAAATGAAAAAGCCATTACTTTCAGAAATACTACCATTCAAAAATTCCTGAAGGATTTCGTCCGAAGAGACTTGTAAAAAGTTAAGCGTGTTGAAACGATAATGGACACGACAAAAGAAGTGGAGAAATCCGTTAAAATTGGCAATGCGGTTTTGATTGCTGAAATTCCTAAGGCTGGTAGTAGATGGAAACAGGCGAATTTTAGTCAGAATGTTTTTGAGAATTTCTTTGGAGCCAAGAAAGGTGATAACTCTTACAAGGTTAAACTTACCAACATCAAAAAGGACGGTACGTTGGGTGAAGTAGTGGAAAGTCCATCTGTTACGGTGAAAAGTAAGAATTACAGATTTGAGTTGCGTTGTGATGAAACCAATCAGCCATATCCATCTGGGGATGACCGTCCCATTGGTCTATTCATAAAAAGAAGATACACAAAAATTATATGTATCAAGTTTTAATGCCTTCTGATAATATCTATAAAAAGATAAAGGACTATCTGTATATGGAAACAAAGGGACAAAAGGGTAGGAAAAACTGATGAGACGATACATTGCTGATGTAGAGGTAATTCATGCTTTGTACCCAGAATTAATTGTTTAGTGAATATGGCATACGATTTTTAGGACGCTTAATCTACCTTGGCAGCAAACTGAGGCTCCTTGATTTCATTGAAGAGAATGTTCGCAAAGTGAATCCAGATGGCGAAGTCTGTTCATGATTTGTTTGCTGGCTCTGGTTGCGTTTCATATAAACTCTCACGACTATATCCTGTTGTCGCATGTGATATTCAGCATTATTCAAGAGTTATATGTGATGCGTTGTTACAGCCTAATACACTTACGAAAGAATCAGTAGAAAACTTTCATGTCAGAAATAAAGGGCGGCAAGTCTTTGTTATTAGAGGCTTTTACCCCTTTAATTGATTTGGAGGAAGATGCGATAAGAAATAAAAATCTTGAATTATTGACAAGCATTTTTGAACATGGTTCTATAGAGGTTTTTAATCAGGGAAAAACAGAATCGATAATATCAACAGTCCAGAGTAAACTCAACGAAAAGTTGAAAGGAAAAGGTCTTTGGGGTAAAGAATCGCTAATTTCTCGTTATTATGGCGGTGTGTATTTCTCTTTATCGTCAAGCTGTTCAGATAGATGTTATTATGGATGCAATTAGGCATCATCCTGATGGTATAAAACAAGAATGTGCTTTTAGCAGCACTTCTCAGTACTGCTAGCGATATTGCATGTACAGTAGGAAAACATTTTGCACAACCAATAAAAGCCCGAGATTCGAAAGGAAACATCAAAAAACTGGTTTATAATAAAGCTATAAAAGATAAAATCATAGACGTTGTTGTACTTTTTGAAGATTGGTTAAATAAATATATTTCCCTGCCCAAAGGACATCATCATAACATTGTCCTTCAAGGCGATTTTATGGAGTGTTTAAGGATGTTACCAAATAATGTTAAAACCGTCTATGCTGACCCTCCATATACTCGTGATCATTATAGTCGTTTTTACCATGTGCTTGAGACTATGGCACTTGACGATGTACCAGAAATCTCAACCGTTAAAGTGCACGGAAGTACGCACGTTAGCAATGGTATCTATCGCAAAGACCGTCACCAGTCGCCTTTTTGTATTAAGAGTAAGGCACCGAAGGCTTTTTGAAGAAATGTTTAAGGTAATATCAGCATCTAACAGAAATTTGCTGCTGTCATACTCCCCATACGATGCAACCAAAGCGATCTCATCCAAGAGTAGTAACTATTAGCCAACTGATGTCATGGGCAAGTGATTATTTCGACAATGTAGAAGTGGTTTCTGCTGGACATTTTACCCATAACAAGCTCAATTCGATAGAGCATTTCTTGGAATCATCAGACGAGGCAGAAATACTGATAGTTTGTTCAAATAGATAATATGCAGATACAAGATAATATAAAAATTTACATTCAATGCCACCTATTCAACAGGCAAAGAAGAAAGTCAAAACATCCTGATTCATGGAAATAATAAGGATGTCCTGCCTGAACTGTGCCCTGAATTTGCAAACAGAATCAGGTGCATATACATAGACCCTCCATATAACAATGGAGAAACTTATCATTATTACGATGACAATAACACTCAAGGAGATTGGCTGAGACATGCGACAGGGTGCTAAATCTCTTAAAACCGCTTTTTGTCAAAAGATGGTAGTATCTGGATATCCATTGACGACAGTGAAATGGCATATTTGAGGGTAGAAGTCGATAGAATCTTCGGCAGAGAAAACTTTGCTGGTACTATTATATGGGAACAACGGAAATCACGCGAGAATCGTGCAGTGTTTTCTTGTAATCATGAGTATATATTGGTCTATGCAAAAGATCTAAAAGAGTTTAAGAAAAAGAGAAATCTTCTTCCCGTTGATAAGGATTTTATCAATAGCAAATACAAGAATCCAGACAATGACCCACGAGGTCCCTGGCAATCTGTGACAGCAAACGTACAATCGGGTCATGCTGTTCCAAGTCAGTTTTATACAATTGTTTCTCCCACAGGTGTAAGACACGACCCTCCTAAAGGTCGTTGCTGGATATACAATGAGGAACGTATGAAGCGTGAAATTGCCGAAGGAAACATTTGGTTTGGAAAAAACGGAAGCAATACTCCCCGGGTTAAGAAATTCTTATGTGATGCAAAGATTGGTCTTACACCAGAAACAATTTGGTTGGCTGACGAAGTAGGAACATCTGATAGTGCAAAAACAGTTGATGATCTTGTTTCCTGATAAGGAAAACATTTTTGAGACACCAAAGCCAGAAGAATTACTGAAGCGTATCATAGAGATTGCAAGCAACGAAGGTGATTATGTTCTCGATTGCTTTGCCGGTTCTGGTACAACATTAGCTGCTGCTCACAAACTGAACCGTCATTATGTCGGCATTGAAATTGGCAACCAAATGTCTGAGTTAGTTGTCAATCGTATGAATAAGGTGATTGAGGGAAAGTAGTGGCATATCTGAAGTCGTCGGATGGCAGGGGGCAACTTCGATTTTTACAATTATGATAAGAAAACTGTGCAGATTAAGGCTGGATTGAATGCTCTGGGAACAGCACGCATAGAACCGGCTGCGCCATCCAAGAGAGTAGTGACACATTATAAACAACTTGATTTTTCGATGTTTTACAGCGTTATCCAGATAATATTGTTGAGAATAATGTTGTGCGTGAAGACTTTGATGAGTATAATTCAGATTGTGAACACTATGGATATAATGTTAAACCTGAAAAGAACGTTCTAATATGTAATGTTAAGCCTGATAATGAGAAATTATTTCTCAAACAATCAGCCAAGATATACTATACAGGTAAGAGGTTCCTTCAACCGTAGCATTGAATAAACTCTACTACTTCATGCCTTATATTAAGCATAAGGGCATACGCGACTTATACCTTATTAAAATAGCTCGTGTGGGAACTCGCAAGGAAGGGCAACCTGATAACAACCCTAGTGATTTCAGGTTAGTATTTGAGATAGAATTTGTAAAAGCAATTATACAAGGAATATCAACTCATTGAATTAAAAATTTGGAGAACCTTTACAGATATAACAATAAATGAATTACATCCCAATCTTATATAAGCTATGGGTAAGACAGTAACAACATATTTAATAGATGCTGATCCGAAAGGAACACAATATGTCTTTATCAGTAATAAGATTTGTCAAATGTATGTAATTCCTCGCTCACACCTTTCAATCTTGAATGAGCGATACGAGTTACAGACACCAGCTTTTTACATCTTATTAGGGTGAAGACGAGACTACAAAAACCGAAAGCATATATTGGTGAGACGGAAAAACTTTAGAGAACGAGTGAGAGATCATGATAGTAAGAAAGCGTTTTGGCAAAAAGCCTTGCTTTTTATTTCTAAAGATGCCGCAATGACCAAAGCTGACGTACAATATTTAGAGCATAAAAGCAATAGCAGAAACAAAAGGCGTCAAATTCTTTTTGTCTTAAATGAGAATAAGCAAAACACCTAAAGCTCCAAATCTTTCCCGAATATAGAAAAGATGATATGGATGAATTTTTGAGGACGTAAAATTTCTCACATCTTTCATTGGTTGTGGCATATTTGATATTGCCAAACCAAAAGAAGAACATCTTTTTCTTTACAAAGGGACGTGGATGCGACGCAAAAGAGCTTCTATCATAGCAAAGGATTTACTGTCTTGAAAGGCAGTATTATAATGAATTCATCAGTTCCATCCTTCACTTGGAAGGATAAGCGAGAGAAAATATTGAAAGAATACACTCATTTGCGTAATGGTAAAATAGAACTGGCTCAGATATAACTTTCAACAGTCCAAGCACAGCTGCCGATTTCTGTATTGGAAGTAGCAATAATGGATGGATTACATGGAAGGATAAAAATGGGAAAACCTTAGACTCCATATATAGAAAACAATTAGAGTAATATAAAACTATCGAAATGGACGTGAATGTTATATTAGGGTTTTATAAGTATAGTAGTTACTTTGCTGTGCGCCTACTTAGGTGCTTTTACTTCATCGTAAAAACAGAAAGAATAAAAATCATGGAGGGGCAATTATCTGAAAAAGGTACTCTGCCTATGCGAAACTTTATGATTTCTTTTATGATATGTTTAAAAAAATTCGAAGGATAATAAGACTATTAATAATAGAGAAATGCGTAATAGACTTCTGAAGCAGAATTAATTATGTATGGGACAGACGAAGTAGTTTTTTTGCATTAAATAGTTATTTAAGTTCTCTTACAGAGGAGGATATCTATAAACAAGTTGATAGTTTCTTGGATGTCATGGTATTGATAAGAAAAGATATGTGCGGTGAAACAAAGATAAATAGAGATGCAATTTTATTAAATATAATGCAGGATCAAAAAGAATTACAAAAATTTAAATACATGAGATTAAATAATTTAGAACTGTAGAGATTTCACAAAGATGTAGTAATATTAATGATATAGACTTTTCCTTTAGTTTCTGCAACTTTTCTGTTTCAATTAACAGCAACTTATCACTTTGCATAGACTATAATTTTTATTTCCTGTCACTACTGTCACTACCTAAAAGAGACACAAGTTATTCATTATCAAAGCCTTTACAAACAATGTTAAAATGACAGGAAATGAATTTTAAACTTAATAGTACGATTAAATATGAAAGTGAGTTCTGAATAAAGGTTTAAGTGGGACAGTAGATATTTAGTGGGGAAAGGCATATAGTTTGGCAAGTCTAAAAAGAAAGAAACTTTTATCTACAACTCCTCTTAAGTTAGCCCTAAATAGTTTTATTTTTGCATTGAAGGATTCCGCAGCAGCGTTTGTAGATCTGTTAATATAAAAGTTAAGTATGTCTTCGTAATGCTCGTAGAAAGTTGCAGCAATGACATTAAAGGAATGAAAGCCAGCTTCTGCGACGTTATTATACCATTTTGCCAATGATAGTCTGGCTGCATCTTTGATAGTATTCTTAGCAAAAATCATTCTTAGCGAATGTGATAAACCATAGCCTTCTTAATGTCAGGATATTCTCTGAACAGTATTTTGGCTCTTAGTTTCTGTTCATCAGTCCATTTCTCTGATGATTTGAACAACAGGTACCTACTTCTTACCAGCAGTTCACTACGTGTATCTCCATTTTCAAAAGTCAGTGGTTGATACGCTATCTTTTCTAACTTCGCATTCTCTTTCTCGTCATTTGCTTGCTGTAAAGCTGCCCAGCGATACTCTATTCTCATCTGTTGCACGGCATCACTTGCAAGTTTCTGTATATGAAAGCGATCAATCACCCGTTTAGTCTTTGGAAAACAATGCCTTACAATCTTACGCATACTATCGGATAAGTCCAAGGTGACCTCTTCTACGGCTTCCCGTTTCTTTTCATCTATCTTATCCAATACCTTGCAGACATCCAAGGATTTGGTTCCAGCAACAATGGCTACAAGACATCCTTGCTTAGCCGTGTTTGTCCCTATTAGTGATAATCGTATAGAGTTCACCATTGGACAAGGATGTCTCGTCTATTGCTATATTCTTACCAATATTATCCTCAAAGAGAAGTCTCACTTCTGAGCATGAGACAACTCGATCCCAGGACCTGTAACCACTTAGTGTTTCCTTGTATTGTTTCTCAAAAACTACGTCCATTGATATGATAGAATTCCTCAAGCGTACGGCAGGTCACTGGGGATGTCTCCATACGTTTCTTTTAAAAAAAGCTCCGAACTCTTTGGAATAACGAGTGCCGGAGGCTGTAATATCTATCTGCAAGGGAAGAGAGAAACTCTTACCTGTACGAATATCTATCCAGCGACGTCGACGAAGAACCAAAAATAACCTTATGGTCACGAATCGGAAAGTCCGTTACCTCGACAGCTCTCATAAAGCCTTTTGATTCAAAAATGAAGATCATCGGAAAGTTCTTTCTCCATCTTCTCATCAAGATAAATACGTAACAATGAAGAATCAGACTCTATCTTAACAATAGAGAAATAATGTAATACATCACTGGGTAAAACGAATTCGGCTAACTGATATAGATATTTTTTTCTTCCATGATACAAAGGAAAAGAAAAAAATATTAATTAAGAAAAATTTCCCACCTTTTTTTCTACTGAGCTTGTCTTTTTCCCCACCTTGCAGCTACCCGTAAAAACAAAATAGGCTGATAAC
>BNJT01000905.1_pt1 | contig 129627 bp, 134 predicted proteins | sample 8540491 | NCBI WGS metagenome assembly BNJT01 (sample SAMD00202455, study PRJDB9452) | human saliva metagenome | host: Homo sapiens | reverse complement strand
AATCCGTATAATATTCAGATGCAAGAGTATGCACTTTAGAAAGTAAATGCGGCTTGAAATCTTGTCCAAGCCGGTATTTGAGGCCTAAACAACATGTAACGTCACTCCAAAGAGTTGTTCTGTTGTCTTTTTTTTGCGCTTCAAAGACCGAAAAATGTCATTTGTTAACAATTATTAATAATTGTAACCTTAATGTAAAGTGGTGTTCTTAGATTATATTATAGGGGTGAATCGCTTGAGTCATATCGTGAAATACGGTAAAAAAGCTGAGCGTCGAAGCTATGCGCGTATCGACGAAGTCTTAGAGTTGCCGAACTTGATTGAAATCCAAACGGATTCCTACAAATGGTTCTTGGATGAAGGGCTAAAAGTGATGTTCGAGGACATTTCGCCGATTGTCGATCATTCGGAGAACTTGGAACTTCATTTTGTAGACTATGAGTTCAAGGAAGCTAAGTATAGCTTAGAAGAAGCTCGTAGCCATGACGCTAACTACTCAAAACCAATCTATGTAACCTTGCGCCTGTTCAACAAAGAGACAGGTGAAGTCAAAGAACAAGAAGTCTTCTTCGGGGACTTCCCAATCATGACCGAAATGGGGACCTTCATTATCAACGGGGCGGAACGGGTTATCGTTTCTCAGTTGGTACGTTCTCCAGGTGTCTATTTCCACGACCGTATGGACAAGAAAGGCCGCCACAGCTATACTTCTACGGTTATTCCTAACCGTGGGGCTTGGTTGGAATTTGAATCAGATGCTAAAGGGATTGCCTACGTCCGCATTGACCGGACCCGGAAGATTCCATTGACTGTCTTGATGCGTGCCTTAGGTTTTGGTTCAGATGACGAGATTTATGATATTTTTGGCCAATCTGAGCTCTTAGACTTAACTATCGAGAAGGATGTTCACAAAAACATTCAAGACTCTCGTACGGAAGAAGCCTTGAAGGACATTTACGAGCGTCTCCGTCCAGGTGAACCTAAGACCGCAGAAAGCTCACGTAACCTCTTGGTTGCGCGCTTCTTCGACCCACGTCGCTATGACTTAGCACCTGTAGGTCGTTACAAGATCAATAAAAAGCTCCACCTCAAGAACCGTTTGGTTGGCTTGACCCTGGCAGAAACCTTGGTTAACCCAGAAACAGGCGAAGTACTCTTTGAAGAAGGAACGGTCTTGGATCAAGAACGTGTTCAAGCTTTGATTCCTCATTTAGAGGCTGGCTTGAATAAGGTAACTCTCTATCCTTCTGAAGATAGTGTGGTAGCTCAACCAATCGATTTACAAATCATCAAAGTTTATTCACCTAAGAACCCAGAGCAAGTGATTAACTTAATCGGCAACGGGAATATTGAGAAGATTAAGTGCTTGACGCCAGCTGACATTATTGCGTCAATGAACTACTATCTCTACTTAGACCAAGGAATTGGTGTTACAGACGATATCGACCACTTGGCTAACCGTCGTATCCGTTCAGTCGGTGAATTATTGCAAAACCAATTCCGTATCGGGCTATCCCGGATGGAACGGGTAGTGCGTGAGCGTATGTCGCTCCAAGACGTTGCGACCATCACGCCACAACAATTAATTAACATTCGTCCAGTGGTAGCGGCTATTAAGGAATTCTTCGGTTCCTCCCAGTTGTCACAATTCATGGACCAAGTTAACCCACTCGGGGAATTGACCCACAAACGTCGTCTATCAGCCTTAGGGCCTGGTGGTTTGACGCGGGACCGTGCCGGCTATGAAGTGCGGGACGTTCACTACTCTCACTACGGTCGTATGTGTCCAATCGAGACGCCAGAAGGTCCTAACATCGGGTTGATTAACAGCTTGTCTTCTTATGCGAAGATTAACAAGTATGGTTTTATTGAGACGCCTTACCGTAAAGTGGACAAATCGGTTACGCCACACCGTGTCACGACCGAAATTGACTACCTAGCAGCGGACGAGGAAGACTTGTATGTAGTAGCCCAAGCCAACTCTAAACTCAATGAGGACGGAACCTTCGCGAAAGGACCCTAGTTATGGCGCGTTTCCGTTCACAAAACATTGAGGTTAACGTTGACCAAGTAGACTACATGGACGTGTCACCAAAACAAGTTGTCGCTGTCGCGACTGCTAGCATTCCGTTCTTGGAAAACGACGACTCCAACCGGGCCTTGATGGGTGCCAACATGCAACGTCAAGCTGTGCCACTTATTAATCCGCAATCCCCACTGATTGGGACTGGGATGGAATATAAGGCAGCGCACGACTCAGGGGCTGCGCTCTTATGTAAACGCGCCGGTGAAAGTGGTTTATGTCGATGCTAACAAGGTTCGCGTACGTACACCAGAAGGTGAAGTTGACGAATACCGTCTAACTAAGTTTGCGCGTTCTAACGCAGGGACCTGCTACAACCAACGTCCAATCGTAGAATTAGGCGACCAAGTTGATGCTTTGGAAATCTTAGCAGATGGTCCATCTATGCAAAATGGGGAAATGGCCCTCGGTCAGAACCCATTGGTAGCCTTCATGACTTGGGAAGGGTATAACTATGAGGACGCGGTTATCATGTCTGAACGTCTGGTCAAAGACGATGTTTATACTTCTATCCACATTGAAGAATATGAATCAGAGTCCCGTGACACCAAGTTAGGGCCTGAAGAAATTACACGCGAAATTCCAAACGTGTCCGAAGATGCCCTCAAGTACTTAGACAAAGACGGGATTATCTGTATCGGTGCGGAAGTAAAAGACGGCGATATCTTAGTTGGTAAGGTAACACCAAAAGGTGTGACCGAGTTGTCTGCAGAAGAACGCTTGCTCCACGCTATCTTCGGTGAGAAGGCGCGTGAAGTACGTGATACTTCCTTGCGTGTGCCACACGGCGGGGGCGGGATTGTCCACGACGTTAAAATCTTTACCCGCGAAGCTGGCGACGAATTGGCACCAGGTGTCAACAAGCTGGTCCGCGTCTACATCGTACAAAAACGTAAAATTAACGAAGGGGATAAGATGGCCGGTCGTCACGGTAACAAAGGGGTTGTCTCCCTTATCATGCCGGAAGAAGATATGCCATTCTTACCAGATGGTACCCCAGTTGATATCATGTTGAACCCGTTAGGGGTTCCATCCCGTATGAACATCGGGCAAGTCCTAGAGTTACACTTGGGGATGGCTGCTCGCGAAATGGGCATCAAGATTGCAACACCTGTCTTTGACGGTGCTAGTGAAGAAGATGTCTGGGCAACAGTTAAGGAAGCTGGCTTAGAAGCTGACGCTAAGACTATCTTATATGATGGTCGAACCGGTGAACCATTTGACCGTAAAGTCTCTGTTGGGGTTATGTACATGATTAAGTTGGCCCACATGGTCGACGACAAGTTGCACGCTCGTTCAACAGGTCCATACTCTCTGGTTACCCAACAACCATTGGGTGGTAAAGCTCAATTTGGTGGGCAACGTTTCGGGGAGATGGAAGTTTGGGCCTTGGAAGCTTATGGTGCCGCTTATACCTTGCAAGAAATCTTAACCTACAAGTCTGACGACGTAGTCGGCCGGGTGAAAACCTACGAAGCCATCGTCAAAGGTCAACCAATTCCACGTCCTGGTGTACCGGAATCCTTCCGCGTCCTTGTTAAGGAATTGCAAGCCTTAGGTTTAGATCTCAAAGTCTTTAGATGAACATGATCAAGAAATCGAATTACGCGATGACGACGATGAGGATGAAGTAATCAACTTCAATGCCCTCGACCGCTATAAGGCTGATCAAATGGCCCACCATCATGCAGCAGAAGCCGAAGATGAAGGTGAAGAACCAAAGGCTGAGATCAACCTTGACGAACAGGCAATCGCGGAAGACTTCATCGATTCAGCGGTTGAAGACGAACTCGATTCATTAGACTAAGTTTTAGGAGCCCCTAGCCTAGCTCTTTAGGTAGGCTAGGCAGGCAATCCTAACAGAACAATACAAAAGAAAGAGGAGGTCAGCCCTTTGATCGATGTAAATAATTTTGAAGCGATGCAAATTGGCCTAGCGTCTCCAGAAAAAATTCGGAGTTGGTCCTATGGTGAGGTCAAAAAACCTGAAACTATCAACTACCGGACGCTAAAACCAGAAAAAGACGGCTTATTCTGCGAGCGCATCTTTGGTCCAACTAAGGACTGGGAATGTAGCTGTGGGAAGCTCAAACGAATTCGCTATAAGGGTCGGGTCTGCGACCGTTGTGGCGTCGAAGTAACGCGTGCCAAAGTCCGTCGCGAACGGATGGGGCATATTGAGTTGGCAGCGCCTGTCACTCACGTATGGTACTTCAAAGGAATCCCAAGCCGGATGGGCTTGGTCTTGGACATGAGCCCACGACTCTTGGAAGAAGTTATCTATTTCGCTTCATATGTTGTAATCGACAGCGGTGACACCCCATTAGAACGCAAGTCTCTCTTGACTGAGATGGAATACCGTGAGAAAAAACGCGAATACGGAGACCGTTTCTATGCCAAAATGGGGGCAGAAGCCATCAAGGAATTGTTGGATGCTGTTGATTTAGAAGCAGAATGTGCGGAATTGAAGGAAGTGCTCAAGACCGCTACAGGTCAAAAACGGATGCGGGCGATTCGTCGCTTGGACATCTTAGATGCCTTCCGTTTATCAGGCAACAAGCCATCTTGGATGGTCTTGGATGTACTGCCTGTTATCCCACCAGATATTCGTCCTATGGTCCAATTAGAAGGTGGCCGGTTTGCAACAAGTGACTTGAACGATCTCTATCGTCGAGTAATCAACCGTAACAACCGTCTCAAACGTCTCTTGGACTTAGGTGCACCAAACATTATCGTTCAAAACGAAAAACGTATGTTGCAAGAAGCGGTCGATGCCTTAATCGATAACGGTCGTCGTGGCCGTGCCGTAACAGGCCCAGGTAACCGCGCACTCAAGTCTCTCTCCACATGTTGAAAGGGAAGCAAGGTCGTTTCCGTCAAAAACCTCTTAGGGAAACGGGTTGACTACTCTGGTCGTTCGGTAATTGTCGTGGGGCCAAACCTCAAGATGTACCAATGTGGTTTGCCAAAAGAAATGGCCATCGAACTCTTCAAGCCTTTCGTTATGAAAGAATTGGTGGAACGTGGCATTGCTGGCAACATTAAGAATGCTAAACGCATGATTGAAACTCAAGATACAGCCATCTGGCCAGTGATTGAAGAGGTTATCAAGGAACACCCAGTTCTCCTCAACCGGGCACCTACGCTCCACCGTTTGGGGATCCAAGCCTTCGAACCAACCTTGGTTGAAGGTCGGGCAATCCGCTTTGCACCCACTGGTCTGTGAAGCCTACAACGCCGACTTTGACGGTGACCAAATGGCCGTTCACGTCCCATTGTCTGAAGAAGCTCAAGCTGAAGCGCGCTTGCTCATGTTAGCGGCACAAAACATCTTGAACCCTAAAGATGGTAAGCCAGTTGTTACCCCATCTCAGGACATGGTCTTGGGGAACTACTACCTGACCTTGGAAGAGGCTGGGGCGTATTGGTGAAGGTTTGGTTGTAAGTGACGTCTCTGAGGCAGAGATTGCTTACCAAAACGGCTACGTTCACCTCCACACTCGGATTGCGATTCCTGCTAAGGCTTTAGTTGGTAAGCCATTTCACTGATTGGCAAAAGGAACGTCTCATGGTAACGACCGTTGGGAAATTGCTCTTCAACGAAATCATGCCTCCAGAGTTCCCTTACCTCAATGAGCCTTCACACGAGAACTTAACTGAGAAGACACCAGATAAGTACTTCTTAGAAGCTGGGGTAAATGTACCAGAAGCCATTGCGGCGATGGACTTAGTCCCACCATTTAAGAAGAAAGACTTAGGGCGCATTATCGCGCAAGTCTTCAAACGTTTCAAGATTACCGAAACTTCTGTTATGTTGGACCGCATGAAGAACTTGGGTTACAAGTTCTCAACTCGTGCCGGGATTACTGTAGGGGCGGCCGACGTATTACGTCTGGAATCTAAGGGTGAAATCTTAGAGAAAGCCCACAGCCGTGTTGACAACATTACCAAGCAATACCGTCGTGGTTTGATTACAGACGACGAGCGTTACGAATCCGTTATTCGGACTTGGGAACAAGCTAAGGACCAAATTCAAGAAGAATTGCGTAAGTCCTTGCCACGCTTGAACCCAATCGCGATGATGTCTGACTCCGGGGCCCGTGGTAACATCTCTAACTTTACCCAGTTAGCTGGGATGCGGGGGAACATGGCGGCGCCATCAGGCCGAATCATTGAATTGCCTATCACCTCTAACTTCCGTGAAGGTTTGTCTGTCTTGGAAATGTTTATCTCGACCCACGGGGCACGTAAAGGGATGACCGATACGGCCTTGAAGACCGCCGACTCTGGTTACTTTAACTCGTCGTTTGGTTGACGTGGCGCAAGATGTCATTATCCGTGAAGACGACTGTGGTACTGACCGTGGTATGACCGTTCGTGCCATTATGGATGGTAACTCCGTCATTGAATCGCTGGAAGAACGTTTGATTGGGCGTTACGCACGTAAAACAGTTCGTCACCCAGAAACTGGCCAAGTATTAGTAGAAGCTAACCACATTATTACGGAAGACATGGCAGATGCCATCGTGGCAGCAGGGATTGAAGAAGTAACCATTCGTTCAGTCTTCACCTGTGATACCAACCACGGGGTATGTAAGAAGTGTTATGGTCGCAACTTAGCGACTGGTTCTGAAGTGGAAGTCGGCGAAGCAGTGGGTACCATTGCCGCTCAATCCATCGGGGAACCTGGTACCCAGTTGACCATGCGTACCTTCCACACCGGTGGGGTTGCGGGTGGTGGCGATATCACCCAAGGTTTGCCACGTATCCAAGAAATCTTCGAAGCTCGTCATCCAAAAGGGCAAGCAACGATTACTGAAGTGGCTGGGATTATTGAATCAATCGTTGAGAAAGAATCCGACCGTAGCCGTGACATCACGGTTAAGGGCGTGACGGATACCCGTACTTACAATGTGCCTTACACTTCCCGTCTCAAGGTTGCGGAAGGCGACAGCGTAGAACGTGGTCAAGCCTTAACTGAAGGTTCAATCGATCCTAAGGAATTACTCCGCGTAACCGATGTCTTGACCGTAGAAAACTACTTGCTCCGCGAGGTTCAAGCAGTATACCGTGGTCAAGGGGTAGAAATCGGCGACAAACACGTCGAAGTAATGGTTCGTCAAATGTTGCGTAAGGTTCGCGTTATGGACCCTGCTTCAACTGACATCTTGCCAGGTGCCTTACTGGATATCTCAGACTTCGCCAAGGCTAACACCAACGCTATTCAAGCCGGTGAAGTGCCAGCGACAGCTCGTCCAGTCCTCATGGGGATTACCAAGGCTGCCTTGGAAACTAAGTCCTTCATCTCTGCTGCATCCTTCCAAGAGACAACTCGTGTCTTGACTGATGCTGCTATCCGCGGTAAGAAAGACGCTCTCCTTGGTCTTAAGGAGAACGTTACAATTGGTAAGTTGATTCCAGCCGGGACCGGGATGACCCGTTACCGTAAGTTGGAAACCAACATCCAACCACCTGTTGTCGAAGCGGAAGACGAAGACATTGAATTAGAAAATCAAGCACCTGCTAAGGCCTAGACCTTCAAGTGCTAAGCCAATAGGCTGGGAAGATTCCCAGCCTATTTTTTTACGCTGACAAAATTATGAAATTTTTTAGAAATATCAAGTGATGAGATAGAATATTGCGCGAAAGATAATGGAACCGATTCTGAAGAAGTTCCGAAAAGATTCAATATAAAGCGAATAATATGGCATAAAAATCATTTAATTTTCGAGTGTGTCAGTGTTATTTTGCGGGTGATATGCTATAATAGAGGCAAAGGGAGGTGCTCACATGGTAACAAAAGAGCTGATTCAACAACGCGCTGTTTTCCTAAGTACCCTTTGTCGAGATTTGGAGCAGGAGTCCTGGGTAAGAGGTTTTTTTCTAGCTGGCCACACGCTTCAAGGTCAGGACGATCCCTACTCAGATATCGATCTCCGTCTCATTGTCATCGACAAAAAAGCCAAGCGTCAAGTCTATGAATGGTTGGCGACCTGGTCACCTGATTTGCTCTTTATTGAAGAGCTAAATGACGTCAATGCCTCCTTTTACTTTGAGCATTTTATCAAGTTGAAAGTGCTGGCCTACTATGCTTCAGAACTTGAGCCAAGTATCTGGTTCAAACAAATTCAAGTCGTTTGGGACCCAGAAGGCATGATTGAACCGATGCGACAATCTTCCTTGGCCTTGGAATTGTCAGTCACTCAGGCCATGATTGACCACTATCTGACCAAGTACTACGCCCACCTCCATACCTTATGCAGAGGTATGATGCGAGGCGAGATTAACTACTGCATGCAATGTATCTTGATGATGCGCAATATTCTGTCGGCCCTCTGGTGCCTGGAAAAAGGGCCACTTGCCCAACGATATTGGCGACTGGTCTCGCTATGAAGGCGCCCGCTCAGTTCTCAGCCAATCCCAACAGCAATGGATGCAGAAGGTGATTTCGCTGGACAAGCAGTCGGTCCGTCATTTCTGCTTTGGATGCTAATCAACAAATCAAACAGGTCTTGGTACGTTTTGGTTATGATACCCACCAGTTTGACCGGCTGACCCTCCATGTCTTGGAAGAGACTCACTAATTGGCTTATTCTCTTACGCCCACCTAGCTTGCTAGTGCCAATCGGATGCCCCCGTATTGGTCCGCCAGCTAGGTGGTTTACTTGTCTCCCGCTATTTTTATCTGCTTAGGTGAAAAAGTCATGACATTTAGGCTTTTTTCAGGTACAATAAAGACGTATGGGCTTTTTTGATAAGAGCCGTCAAGATAGCACTAGGAGGAAATTAAATGACTGAACAACATCAAGATGTCCAGGCTGAACTTAACGACCAGCTTTTGGTTCGTCGTGAGAAAATGGCCCAAATGGCAGAAGCGGGCGTGAACCCTTTTGCGGCGGGCTTTAGCCGGGACCATTTATCTGCCAAAATCTTGCACGACTACAGTGAGATTGACAAAGAAGCCTTAGAAGAAAAGAAAATCCCGGTTCGTGTGGCAGGCCGTATGGTCTCCAAACGTGGTAAGGGTAAGGCTGGTTTTGCCCATCTCTTAGACATGGATGGCAAGATTCAAATCTACGTCCGCCAAGATTCAGTAGGTGAAGATAGCTACCAATGGTTTAAGGCCGCAGACTTAGGCGACATTGTCGGTGTTGTGGGCTATGTCTTCAAGACCAATACAGGCGAACTTTCGGTCTTCGCTCAAGAATTCCATCCCCTAACCAAGGCTTTACGTCCTCTGCCAGATAAATACCATGGCTTAACCAATGTAGAACAACGTTACCGTCAACGTTACTTGGACCTTATCAGTAACGAAGAAAGCCGCGAACGCTTTATCTTGCGTTCTAAGATTGTGCGCGAAATCCGCCGTTTCTTAGACGACCAAGGCTACTTGGAAGTTGAAACACCAGTTCTGCATACCATCGCGGGTGGGGCAACCGCTCGTCCATTCGTAACCCACCACAATGCCTTGGATATGGAGCTCTATCTCCGCATCGCGACTGAGTTGCACCTCAAACGCTTGGTAGTCGGTGGGATTGAGAAGGTTTATGAGTTAGGGCGGATCTTCCGTAATGAAGGGATTGATACCACCCACAACCCAGAATTTACCACCATCGAATGTTATACGGCTTACCAAGTTTATACAGATGTCATGGACTTGATTGAAGGCATGCTGAAGAATGTGGCTGAGCGTGTCCTCAACAAGACTAGCTTGGAGTATCACGGTCACACCATTGAGTTAGGTCAACCTTGGGCTCGTCGCCACATGGTAGACTTGATTAAAGAAGTTACAGGTGTGGACTTCTGGCAAGCTATGGACTTCGACCAAGCCAAAGCTTTGGCTAAGGAGCATGGTGTGGAACTCAACGACCACGATACTACTGTGGGTCATGTCATCAATGCCTTCTTCGAAGAGCACTGTGAAGATAAGTGTATCCAACCAACCTTCGTTTACGGCCACCCAGTGGAAGTATCGCCATTGGCACGTAAGAACGAAGAAGACCCACGCTTCACTGACCGTTTTCGAGCTCTTTATTGTAGGGAAAGAATACGCCAACGCCTTCACAGAGTTGAGCGATCCAATTGATCAACGCCAACGTTTTGAAGCGCAAATGGAAGAAAAGAACAAAGGGGTAACGATGAAGCTCAACCAATGGATGATGAGTTCATTGAAGCGCTAGAATATGGGATGCCACCAACCGGCGGTTGGGGCTTAGGGATTGACCGTCTGGTAATGCTCTTCACGGGCGCTACCGCTATCCGCGACGTCCTCCTCTTCCCAACTATGCGCCACCATTCATAAAACAAGTGTATCAAAAGAGGACTTATATATAAGTCCTCTTTTTTACTTGAAGTAAGAGGGAGGTTAACGAATATACTTGGAAATTAGCGCTATAAACACGATAGTTAGGATCTTTTACCTGCACTCAAGAATACCCTTACAAAAAATAGTTGACACGAGTCAAAAATACGTGTAAAATGAATTCGCAAACAATTGTTAGCGTTTTCTGTTTTGAGGAGGAGTATTGATGAAGGACACATTATTTCATCAACGGTTAAGAGAAAAAGGATTCTTAATCTTAACCCATCGTGGTATGAGAGGAGGAAACATCCCTGAAAATACGATAAAGTCTACTCAGTTGGCCTATCAGTTAGGCTCAGATTTAGTAGAGGTAGATATTGCTCGTTCTAAAGATGGGGTCTACTATTTGTTCCATCATAACAACGAGAAAAGATTACTAGGGGTAGAAAATGGCTCGTTAGAAAAATTGACTAGCGCTGAGATTGATGCACTCGCATATTTGAATGGGATTGGTGATGATTCGGGATATCATCTAGAGAAGCTGAGTGATTTTCTTGCTTGGTTGCCAGCTGATGGGCTGGTAAACATTGACCGTTCATGGTTTTATTGGGACGACCCAGCTTTTATGAGACTATTTGTAGATACACAAACACTAGATCGCGTATTCTTCAAAAGTCCACTAGAAGATGAACTGTTGGATAAGTTGAATTCGCATAGACTCGATGTGTTTTACATGCCGATTTTACGCGAACAAATGGACATGTCCTATTTTGATGCTTATCCTTATGTTCATTGTATTGGAGCGGAGTTATTGCCGACAGAGGAAAATTCACCTCTGCTTGCTGCTGATTGGCGATCTTCGCTCCGTGAAGCTGGATATCTAGTGTTACTTAACGGTATTAATATTGGAGTAAGACACAATCTTTTTTATCAATTTGACGAGGACCAAGCCGTTCTCAATCCATCGGAGGGATGGGGACATATTGTGGTACATCGTCCAGATGTTATTCAAACAGACTGGCCATTTCTGCTCGCAGCTTATCGCCAGAACTGCCAAAAATAAGGAGGATTAAAATGTTTAAGAAGTTAAAGATGTTGTTTGCTGGGTTAGCAGTATTCTCAACGGTTGCAAGTGTTACTGCAGTTCAAGCTGAAGCAGACAAGTCGCAAGAGCTCGTTGTTTACTCGAATGCAGTATCTAGCGGACGTGGCGATTGGTTAATTGAAAAAGCTGCAGAAGCAGGGTTTAAAATTAAAATTGTTGAAGTTCCCGGTGGGGAGATTGCTGATAGATTAATTGGGGAAAAAAATAATTCAATTGCAGATGTAACTTTTGGCTTAAATGTTATCGAATACAATAAGCTTAAAAAAGAAGATGTTTTGAAACCATATAAGCCGGCTTGGGCAGATGAAGTAACTGAGGGGCTCGCAGACCCAGACGGAAACTATTGGCCAATTACGGTCGTGCCATTGGTTTTGATGGGGAATGAATCGCAAACTATGCCGAAAGACTGGACTGATTTAACAGATCCTAAGTACAAAGATCAGTACGGGATTTTTGCTCTCTCAGGTGGGACGCCAAAAATGATTTTGGCTAGTATCCTAGCGCGTTACGCAGACAAAGATGGTGAGCTTGGAGTATCAGAAGAAGGATGGGAAGTAGTTAAGAAATATATTCAAAATGCCCATATCTATACTGAAGGGGAAGATCACCGCACTGCCATTATTGAAGGTAAGTACAAGTACGGTCAAATGTGGGGGAACGGCTTACTTCAACTAGAGAAAGAACGCAACGTTAAAATGCAGTTTATGCAACCAGAAATCGGGATGCCTTTCGTTTCTGAACATTTAGGGATTGTTAAAAACTCTAAGAAAGCAGAATTAGCTGAGGAATTCATCAATTGGTTCGGTAGCGCCGAAACACAATTGGCTTGGAGCAATCAATTCGGTACAATTCCTGCGAATAAGAAGGCTTTGGAAAAAGCTCCAGATTATGTTAAAGAGTTTGCTTCAAAGACTAAACAACAAGATATTGACTGGGAATTTGTTGGTCAACACATTGACCAATGGGTTGAAAAGGTTACCCTAGAATTTATCCAATAATCAACGTTTAGGCTATAAACAAGAAGAGGAGATTACACAATGATCAAGTTCACAGATATCCAAATCAGTTATGGTGATTTTGTGGCTGTGGACAACCTGAATTTAGAGATTCAAGAAGGTGAATTTTTCACCTTCTTGGGCCCTTCAGGTTGTGGCAAGTCAACGACCTTGCGCGCCCTGGTGGGCTTTAATATTCCAACGCGCGGTAAGATTGAAGTAGGTGGCCGAGATGTCACACGATTAGAGCCTGAAGCCCGAGAGATTGGGATTGTCTTCCAGTCATATGCCCTCTTCCCAACTATGACAGTATACGAAAATATTGCTTTTGGTCTCAAAGTCAAGAAGATGAACCGGAAATTATCCGTGAGAAAGTAAATGAAGTTGCTAAGAAAATTAAGATTACCGAGAAGCAATTGCAGCGCAATGTCTCGGAACTATCTGGGGGACAACAACAACGTGTGGCGCTAGCGCGTGCACTTGTTTTAGAGCCTAAGATTCTCTGCCTTGATGAACCTCTATCCAACTTAGATGCTAAGCTTCGGGTTGATTTGCGTAAGGAACTCAAGAGGCTCCAAAAGGACTTTCAAAATTACGACTTTGTATGTTACGCATGATCAAGAAGAGGCCTTGACACTTTCTGACCGCATAGCCGTTTTCGATAACGGGAAAATTGAACAAGTCGGGACACCGAGTGAAGTTTATAACGCATCTCAAACAGAGTTTGTTTGTGACTTTATTGGAGACAACAATCGTCTTGATGAGGGCACTATGCTGATGCTAAGCCAATCTTCAGGCCATACCTTTAAGGATAAGGCCGGCTATATTAGATTGGAACGTGTACGTTTCAATCGAGACTATCCAAATGATGTGGAGACTAAAGGGGTTGTCTTGGATATGGAATTTGATGGTATTCTTCTCAAGTACACCGTCAAGTTAACCAATGGGAAGCATATTCATATTATTGATAAAAATGATGGATTCTCTAAACGTGAGATTGGGTCTGAAATTTCTGTCTTTATGAATCCTGCAGATATTCTGCAGTTTTAGGAGGTACTCCTATGAAATTCGACCGTAAAATCGTACAGAAGATTGCTTTGCGCTTATTGCTAGTTTGGCTGATTCTGGCCTTTATTGTCTTGCCTAACTTTAATTTGCTCTATACAGTCTTCGTCAATAACGGACAAGTATCCTTTAGAGCGATTGAAAAAGTCCTGAAATCTGAACGAGCTCTAAAGAGTATTTTTAATAGTTTTATTTTAGCATGCTCTATGGTGGTCACTATTAATGTGGTAGGGACTTTAGTAGTTCTATTTACCGAGTACTGGGATCTGAAAGGGGCAAAAATGCTTAAGATAGGCTATATGACCTCTTTGATATATGGTGGAGTAGTCTTGGTTACGGGCTATAAATTCCTGTATGGGGATACTGGCTTCTTAACTAATGCGATGGCAAGCTTTATTCCGGGATTTAATCGGCAATGGTTTGTAGGATTCGCAGCTGTACTCTTTGTAGCAACTTTTTCTAGTACTTCCAACCATATTATGTTTTTAACTAGCGCAGTTCGAAACGTAGACTATCACACAATTGAAGCAGCGCGAAATATGGGGGCTAAGCCTTTCACAGTTTTCTGGAAGATAGTTTTACCAACCCTGAAACCAACTCTCTTTGCCTTGACGATCTTTACTTTCTTATCGGGGCTATCGGCTGTTTCGGCGCCGCTGATTGTAGGGGGAGCGGACTTCCAAACTATTAACCCTATGATTATCACTTTTGCTAAGTCTAGTAGTTCAAAAGATATTGCAGCGGTTTTAGCAATTTTCTTAGCTATTATGACAATTACACTTCTAGTAGTACTAAGTCGTATTGAACGGAATGGGAATTACATCTCAATAAGCAAGACGAAAGGCTCGACTCAAAAAAAGCAAAAGATTGAATCTCCTCTGTGGAATGCAATTGCTCATTTAGTGGCATATGTTCTGTTCTTAATCTACATGCTACCGGTGGTGTTAATTATCTTGTTCTCCTTCCAAGACCCAGTGGCTATTGAAAAAGGGCAACTTGATTTTAGTAATTTCACCTTAAAAAATTATAGCCAACTCTTTACCAATGCGGAATCCTTTATGCCATATGTAGTCAGCATTGTGTATGCTGCTTTGGCTGCAGTGATTGTGACGCTCTTGGGGGTTGTTATTGCCCGGTTAGTTCATAAGGCTGAGTACAAAGTAGACAAGCTATTTCAATGGGGCGCTTTAATGCCATGGATTTTGCCAAACACCATGATTGCTGTAGCCTTTCTCTTTTATTTCAATAACCCGCAAGCTGTTGTTTTCAATCGAGTGCTGATTGGAACCTTGGCGATTATGCTAATTGCATATGTAGTAGTGAAAATGCCATTTTCATATCGGATGACGAGGGCTGCTTTTTTCAGTATTGATAATAATATGGAAGAGGCCGCTAAGAGCATGGGGGCATCAACCTTCTATACCATGACGCGGGTGATTATTCCATTCTTGCTACCGGTGCTCATGTCAGTGATGGCGCTCAATTTTAATTCTCTGTTAGCGGATTACGACCTATCCGTTTTCCTTTACCATCCGCTTTTCACTCCGTTAGGGATTGTCGTGCGGTCGGCAAGTACGGAAACGGCTACAACTAGTGCCAAGGCCATGATTTTTGTCTATACAGTGGTCTTAATGATTATGACATCAACCTCATTATACTTAACGCGTACTAAGGATCGGAAAACTCCGAAGAAAGAAAGTAAGTAATTGGTGATTGATTCAGTAATATGAGCGATAAATCGGCATAACTGCAGCTGTAGTTATGCTGATTTTTTCATAAGGGCGTGCTATAATTTGTGTTAGTGAGGTGATGGGAATGGCAACGATGGATGATATTGCGCGAAAAGCTGGCGTATCACATGGGACGGTTTCAAATGTCTTAAATAAGCGCGGAAATGTGAGCGCTAAGAAAATTAAGCTGGTTGAGGATGCTGCTAGAGCATTAGGATATTATGTCAACGAGTCAGCGCAAACCTTACGTAAGGGGATGTCAAAGGTTATCCATTTGATTATCCCATTTGAATTGAGACGAAAATATGATTCCTTTGTTTCTGGTGCCTATCTCGCTATAAGTGGCACCGACTATAAAATTGAATTGACCTATTTTCGGATGCGTCAAGACTTAGATAACCTTGTAGAACAGTTGGCTACTGCAATACCGAGCGCAATTTTTTGCCTTGGGGCGGCGCCGAAGCAGGCAATTTTGGATAATTATAAAGCTGACACCCCGTTACTTTTGGTAGACTGTCTAATAGCGGAGCAACCTCTATCCTCTCGCGTATACTATCTCGATTTTAATCAGGAGATGGTTGGTCATATGCTAAGAGCTTGGGTTGATGGGAACCAGCGAGTGGTTGTATTGAGTGATCGTCAGGGCTTTCAATTCGCCTATGAATCTTTGATTCAGTCACTTTTACCTGAAAGTGAGATAACTGTCATTGGAATTGAAGGAGATTATAAGTGGATTGAACTAGCCGATATACTTGACGACTTGACAGAAAATGACATAGTAGTTGCATTGAGCCCTAGTTACAAGGAGCAGCTGGAAGAGCTGAGTAATTGGTTGTATTTACCGCTTAAGTGCTCTGTGATTGTGTTAGGTGAACCTACGCCCTTTCATGAGTGCCCAGGTGGTGCATTAAACTTGAAACAACTGGGATATCGCGCTCTACAACAGGTATGCCGACAAGTTTACCAATCCGAAATTTTGCCAGTTGATATTTCAGTTGTATCTAGCCCGTCCATATTAAAAGAAAGCAAGCCATTGCGTTTTCTGACCATTGGAACGCCCATGACTCAAGCAATTAAGAAGATTGCCCAACGCTATAAGAAAGTGTATGGGGTTCCTGTTCAGGTTGAAGAATTGGGCTACGAGGCTATGTATGCTCTCCTAAATCAATATGGACCGATTGATGCAGATATTGTCCGTTTGGATATAGCGGGAATGCGAAGTGTGGATTGGTCCGCTTTTGCTCGCTTAGATTCTATACCTCAAGTGGCAAGGATTAACCAATCTCTAATAGAAGGGATCCCTAAGGAATATACCCATGTGTCGGGATATCAGTACGCCTTGCCGCTAGATATCAGTTTGCAAATGTTGTTCTACCATAAGCAGTTTTTTGAAGATAAATTAATACAACGAGAGTATTTTGAACGTTATCGAGAGCAATTAGCAGTGCCAACGACTTTTGCGGCTTTTGACCGAATTAGCCAATTCATACAGGAAGCTCAATTTAAGAAAGGGCTCGTTGGGCATTCGCTTATCCAGGGTGGCCCCCTAATTACCTATGCAGACTTCGTTCCGCGTTTACTAGAGAAAGCCCATCAGTTAGATGAAACCACACCTGAGACGGAAATCTTCTTAGAGTGTTTAAAAGCATATCAAGAGAGTCTTGCGAATAGCGCACAGGTTTTCGATGGTTGGTGGGGAGATGCGGCAGCAAACTTTGCCAGTGGGCATTCTGTTATGGAAATCATTTTCTCCAACTACGGGAGTGATTTAGTAGGGAGTGCGTCGCATTTCCATTCGAGTGATATTGGTGTTTCAGCCATTCCAGGAGGGCGCCCACTCTTAGGTGGCGGAGTACTTTGCGTGTCTAAACCTGCTATTAAACGTCCAGAAGTAGGACACTTTCTTGAGTGGCTCTATAGTGATGAAGTAGCCAAACCTCTTGCATTACTAGGTGGGCTATTGCCAACTAGTTCAGTTGTCGATAATCCTGTTATCCAAGCTGAATATCCGTGGTTAAGTCAATTAAGGGCCAATCTTCAGACTGGTTCTCGCTTTGGGATATGGGCAGAAGAATATGCCTTACAAAATGAAGTGAATCTAGGTGCTGCGGTAGCGCAAGCCATAGAAAAGCAAAGAAAGAAGGAATAAAGTGGATTATCAAGTGGTTAGTCTGCGACTTTTTATGGCGATTCTGTGTGCCGGATTAATAGGATATGACCGGCAGAAGAAGAACCGTCCAGCTGGTTTGCGGACACATATTTTGGTATGTATTGGTGCAGCAGCAATTTCGATGATTCAAGCAGCTGTTTTCTATGAAAAATTACAAGTGCATCCAGAGATTAGAGTAGACCAAGTGAGACTCTTAGCACCCATTGTCAGCGGGATTGGTTTCCTTGGTGGCGGGACTATTATCGTTACTAAGCAACGTGTAGCAGGATTGACTACGGCAGCCTCATTGTGGACGACAGCCGGAATGGGGATTGCGATCGGCATGGGATATTATGAGATTGCTCTTTTGACTTGTGCGGCAGTTATGTTTTCGCTTACAATTATTCGACGTATTGTTCATATGCCCAATGTTAAGCGACTAGAAATAAAATACATTCATCGAGTGGCAACCAAGGAGTTTCTGACTCAGTTCTTTGAATCACGAGGAATTGAGGTGACAGATATTCTATTTGATGTAGAAAATTCAGAAGGGCGCCGACTTTATCGTAATATTTTTACGGTTCATGTCCCTGAAGAATTATCTTTGCCCCGATTAATTGAAGAACTAGCTGCCCACCCAGATATCCGGAAAATTCGTTTGGTATCTATATCGGAATAAGCCATTTACCGACTAAGTGCATCGCGCTTAGTCGTTTTTGTGAGATTGAATGAACAGATTTGAAGTAGTTATGGATATTTACAATGTAAAACATGCTATAATAAGAGAAAAGAATCAGGAGGCGAGCGAGATGCGCAGTGAAGTCATGTGGCAGGATTTTTGTAGGCGTCAGGGGCTGGCAAAGGATACGCCCTATGAGGCTTTTAGTTTCGGTGGACCGGGCAGTGTCATTGCGGACCCCTTGGCTCAGCTGGTCATGGCGGGCAAGAAGACGGCCACCTGCTCAGCCAAATTGCTCTATGAGGTAGAGGATGAGCCCCTGCCGGAAGTTGGAAGCTATAGCGTGATTCTGAATAGCCGTAACCAGGCTCAATGTGTCATTCAGACCACGGGGGTGGTCACCATGCCCTATGAAGAAGTGACCGAAGCTTGGGCTAGAAAAGAAGGAGAGGGCGACCTTAGCCTAGAATATTGGCGCCAGGCCCATTGGTCTTTCTTTGAAGCAGAATTTCGCTTAGTCAATCAGGTTTTTACCCCTGAACAGGAACTGGTTTTCGAAGAGTTCCAGGTAGTTTATCGCTTGCCAGAGGCGAGCTTAGGCTGATTTACTGGCTCAAAAAATCCAGACAGAAAAAGACCAATATATCATATATGATATATTGGGGAAAAAATAAGGAGGACGTCAGAATGGAATTTGTAAGAACAGAAAGAGGATTTGAAGGCTATAATGCAGCAGGGAGAGGTCGTAGCTGAGATTACTTATCGGCCGACAGAGGATCCCAAGGTGGTCATTGCCGACCATACTTTTGTGGACGATAGTTTGCGTGGCCAGGGTGTCGCCCAAGAACTCTTGGACACCTTAGTAGCGGCTATGAAGGCTGAAGGCAAAAAGATTAAGGCAGAATGCTCTTATGTAGTAGCTAAGTTCCAACGTGACTCGCAGTATGATGCGGTCAATGCCGATAAGGACTAGTCGGATGCCAGAAGTATGGGAACTAGTCGATGTCAATAAGCAATTGACTGGCATCAGACATTTGAGGGGGCAAGAAGCCCTCATCCCACCAGGTCATTATCATCTGGTGGCGCGCGTTTTGGTAATGGATGCAAAGGGTCAGATTCTACTGACCCAGCGTAGTCATGGTAAGGCCCATTATCCTAATTATTGGGAATTTGGCGCCAATGGCTCAGTTTTGGCAGGCGAAAGCTCGGAACTTGCTGCTTGTCGCGAGTTATGGGAGGAGACTGGGATTAAGGTGACGCCCCATGACTTGGTCTGGTTGGAAGACTATCGCTATGACAATTGGTGGCTAGATATTTACGGAATTGTTTTAGCGGATCTGGCGCCCGCACTTGTTTTGGACCCAGAGGAAAATCAGGACTGGCTTTGGCTAGCGCCAGACCAGTTGGAGCAATGGCAGGCCAAACTTGTGCCGGGCGACTGGGAACGTTGGCAGGCAGTTGCCAGCAAGTTGTTAGCATTGAGAGAGGAGGTTGACAAATGAAGATAAAACTAGGTCAGCCTTTGAGCCAGGCCACACTAGCAGAATGGGGTTTTGAAAATGGCCAGGCACGCCATGTCTTGGCCGAAGGGGAATTTGAGCTTCGAATGACTATGTCAGACCAGGAGCTAGAACTGGTGGTCTATGATTTGGCCATGGAGGAACCCTACACCTTGTTTGAGGTAGCCAGTGCCAGTGGGGCCCTTGTAACAGCCCTACGCCAGCAAGTGGATGATATTCTCAATCGGATTTTAGGCCAGCAGATTCAAGACAATCCGCTAGTAGAGCGATTGGTGGAACATGTGAAGGCGACTTACGGGCTGGCACCAGCCCATCCCTTTAAGCGCCATCCGGAAATAATAGGCTTTAAGGTGCCGACGGTCGATAAGCTATTTGGTATCTTTTTGCCGGTCGACTATTGCCGGTTAGATAAAACGAGTTCGCGGACTGACCAGGTGCTGGTGCTTAATCTTAAGGGCCAGCCCGACCAGATTCTTGAGCGCATTGATAACTGCCGCTATTTCCCTGCTTATCATATGAACAAGAAACATTGGTTTAGTGTTCTTCTGGATGCACAGACGGATTGGGATCAGCTGACCAGTTTGTTAGCAGAAAGCTATCGCTTAGTTAAGAAATAAGGATATAAGAAGGCCCTGCTTGCTAGTGGGGCCTTTTACTTTTAGCAGGACTGCTCAAAAAATTCGAGCAAGTCGCAAAAAAGTCTTCCATACCCCCTTGACGAAAGAGGATTTTATTGGTACATTAGTAGAGGTGTTTTTATACGAGATTCCTGAAATTCAGTCGTGCTGACTGGTATAGAAGCAACATTATTATTTTTCCATAAAAATGGCACACTTGGATGTGTGGACTAGATTAAAGCAAAGGGAGGAGGAGCTTGGATGCCAACTATTAACCAATTAGTTAATAAACCTCGTAAAACCAAAGTCGTTAAGTCAAACTCACCTGCATTAAACAAAGGGTACAACAGTTTCAAGAAGACCCAAACGAACAACAACTCTCCACAAAAACGTGGGGTATGTACTCGTGTGGGGACCATGACACCGAAGAAACCTAACTCAGCTTTACGTAAATATGCCCGTGTACGTTTGTCTAACTTGATGGAAGTGACAGCTTACATTCCCAGGGATCGGTCACAACTTACAAGAACACAGCGTTGTTTTAATCCGCGGTGGTCGTGTAAAAGACTTACCAGGGGTACGTTACCACATCGTTCGTGGTGCGCTTGACACTGCTGGTGTTAACGATCGTAAACAAGGCCGTTCTAAATACGGTACCAAACGTCCTAAAGGCTAAGAGCCTCATCATTAAACATTCAGAAAGGAGGATTTTGAATGCCTCGTAAAGGTGCAATCGCAAAACGCGAAGTTTTGCCAGATCCACTCTACAATTCAAAATTAGTTACTCGCACAATTAACCGTTTAATGCTCGATGGTAAACGCGGTAAAGCTGCTACTATCTTATATGCTGCTTTCGATATCGTGCGCGAACAAACCGGTCAAGACCCAATGGAAGTTTTCGAACAAGCAATCGAAAACATCATGCCATTATTAGAAGTTAAAGCTCGCCGTGTGGGGGGTTCTAACTACCAAGTACCAGTTGAAGTACGTCCAGAACGTCGTTACACCTTAGCCATCCGTTGGTTGGTAAGCTACTCTCGCTTACGTGGTGAAAAGACCATGGAATTACGTTTAGCGCGTGAAATCATGGATGCAGCTAACAACACTGGTGCATCAGTTAAGAAACGCGAAGACATGCATAAAATGGCAGAAGCCAACAAAGCATTCGCTCATTACCGTTGGTAAGATTTTCGGTCATATCACTAGCTGTTATAAGCTAGTGGTTTTTGACTACTATGCACACTCTCAAAACAACTGAAAAGGGGTAAAACAAAAAGATGGCAAAAAGAGAATTTTCGCTAGAGAAACTCGTAATATTGGTATCATGGCCCACATCGATGCTGGTAAAACCACCACGACTGAACGTGTCTTGTACTATACCGGCCGTATCCACAAAATTGGTGAAACCCACGAAGGGGCTTCCCAAATGGACTGGATGGAGCAAGAACAAGAACGTGGGATTACCATCACCTCTGCCGCAACTACTGCGCAATGGGCTAACCACCGGATTAACATCATCGACACACCAGGGCACGTGGACTTCACTGTCGAAGTAGAACGTTCTCTCCGGGTTCTTGATGGTGCCGTTGCCTTATTGGATGCTCAGTCTGGGGTAGAACCTCAAACTGAAACCGTATGGCGTCAAGCTACCACTTACGGTGTTCCTCGTTTGGTCTTCATCAACAAGATGGACAAGATCGGTGCGGACTTCTTATACTCTGTAAGAACCTTGCACGAACGCTTACAAGCAAACGCTCATCCAGTTCAATTACCAATTGGTGCTGAAGATGAGTTCTCAGGTATCATTGACTTAGTGGAAATGAAAGCCTACAACTACACTAACGACTTAGGGACTGACATTGAAGAAATCGAAATCCCAGGTGACTTACAAGATTTAGCTGAAGAATGGCGTACTAAGTTAGTTGAAGCAGTTGCTGAAACTGACGAAGAACTCATGATGGCTTACTTGGAAGGCGAAGAAATCGACGTACCTACCTTGAAAGCAGCAATCCGTAAAGCAACTGTTGCAGCGGACTTCTACCCAGTATTCTGTGGTTCTGCCTTCAAGAACAAAGGGGTTCAATTAATGTTGGATGGGGTTATCGACTACCTTCCATCTCCATTAGACGTTCCAGCTATCAAAGGGATTGACCCTGATACTGACGCTGAAGTAGAACGTCATGCAAGCGATGAAGAGCCATTCTCTGCTTTGGCCTTCAAAGTTATGACTGACCCATTCGTAGGTCGTTTAACCTTCTTCCGTGTTTACTCTGGTACTTTACAATCCGGTTCTTACGTTCAAAACGCTACTAAAGGCAAACGTGAACGTGTCGGCCGTATCTTACAAATGCACGCCAACCACCGTCAAGAAATTCCTGAAGTATTCTCTGGGGATATCGCAGCAGCTGTTGGTTTGAAAGACACTACTACTGGGGACACTCTCTGTGACGAGAAGAACGAAGTAATCCTCGAGTCTATGGAATTCCCAGAACCAGTTATCGAAGTAGCGATTGAGCCTAAATCAAAAGCTGACCAAGATAAGATGGGTGTAGCCTTACAAAAATTGGCTGAAGAAGACCCAACCTTCCGTGCTTACACTAACCAAGAAACTGGCGAAACAGTTATCGCAGGTATGGGTGAGTTACACTTGGATATCATCGTTGACCGTATGCGTCGTGAATTCAAGGTTGAAGCTAACGTGGGTGCTCCACAAGTTTCTTACCGTGAAACCTTCCGTTCTGCAACTCAAGCAGAAGGTAAGTTCGTTCGTCAGTCTGGTGGTAAAGGTCAATACGGTCACGTATGGATCGAATTCACACCAAACGAAGAAGGTGCTGGTTTCGAATTCGAAAACGCAATCGTCGGTGGTGTGGTTCCTCGTGAATACATCCCAGCGGTTGAAGCTGGTTTGAAAGACGCTATGGAAAATGGTGTCCTCGCAGGCTTCCCAATGGTAGACATCAAAGCTAAGCTTTACGATGGTTCTTACCACGATGTCGACTCTTCTGAAACTGCCTTTAAGGTAGCGGCGTCCTTAGCACTCCGTGCAGCTGCTAAGAAAGCTAACCCAAGCATCTTGGAACCTATGATGGCAGTTGAAATCACTGTACCTGAAGAATACTTCGGGGACGTTATGGGTCACGTGAACTCTCGTCGCGGTCGCGTTGAAGGTTCTGAAGTACGCGGTAACGCTCAAATCGTTAAAGGTATGATTCCATTGTCTGAAATGTTCGGTTACGCAACTACCTTGCGTTCTGCAACTCAAGGGCGTGGTACCTTCTCTATGACCTTCGACCACTATGAAGATGTGCCGAAGTCAATCGCAGAAGAAATCATCAAGAAATACGGCGGCAAGTCAGAAGACTAATCTGACAGGACTTGCTTGGAATAACGAATAAGCGTTATTCCCAAAGCCTAGAAAATGGTGCAAAATCTTGAATTTTGCCCCATTTCTAGGTATAATACTACTGATAGATTTAATTGAAATCTATAAAACAAACTCAACTATTTTTAGGAGGCAGAAATTAAAATGGCAAAACAAAAATTTGACCGTTCTAAACCACACGTAAACATTGGTACAATTGGTCACGTTGACCATGGTAAAACTACCTTATCAGCTGCAATCGCAACTGTATTAGCTAAACAAGGTTTCGGTGAAGCTCGTTCATACGACCAAATCGATAACGCTCCAGAAGAAAAAGAACGTGGGATCACAATCAACACTTCTCACATCGAGTACGAAACAGCTAACCGTCACTACGCTCACGTTGACTGCCCAGGTCACGCGGACTACGTTAAAAACATGATCACTGGTGCTGCTCAAATGGACGGCGCGATCCTCGTTGTATCTGCTGCTGACGGCCCAATGCCACAAACTCGTGAACACATCCTCTTGTCTCGTCAAGTTGGTGTTCCTTACATCGTAGTATTCTTGAACAAAGTTGACATGGTTGACGACGAAGAATTGCTCGAATTAGTTGAAATGGAAGTTCGTGACCTCTTGTCTGAATACGACTTCCCAGGCGACGACACTCCAGTTATCGCTGGTTCAGCTTTGAAAGCTTTAGAAGGCGACGCTAACTACGAAGCTAAAGTTTTAGAATTGATGGAACAAGTTGATGCTTACATTCCAGAACCAGAACGTGACACTGACAAGCCATTCATGATGCCAGTCGAAGACGTATTCTCTATCACTGGTCGTGGTACTGTTGCAACTGGTCGTGTTGAACGTGGTCAAGTTCGCGTTGGTGACGAAGTTGAAATCGTTGGTATCGAAGAAGAAACTTCTAAGACTACCGTTACCGGTGTTGAAATGTTCCGTAAGTTATTGGATTACGCTGAAGCTGGGGACAACGTTGGTACCTTGTTACGTGGTGTAACTCGTGACCAAATCCAACGTGGTCAAGTATTATCTAAAGCCAGGTTCAATCACTCCACACACTAAGTTCGAAGCTGAAGTGTACGTATTGTCTAAAGAAGAAGGTGGTCGTCACACTCCATTCTTCTCTAACTACCGTCCACAATTCTACTTCCGTACAACTGACGTAACTGGTGTTGTTACTTTACCAGAAGGTACTGAAATGGTTATGCCAGGCGACAACGTACAAATGGTTGTTGAATTGATCCACCCAATCGCGATCGAAGAAGGGACTAAGTTCTCTATTCGTGAAGGTGGCCGTACTGTAGGTGCCGGTGTGGTATCTAAAGTCTTAGCTTAATTCTAAGCTTAATATGCCTTTCCAAAAGGGTCTCTTCGGAGGCCCTTTTTCTATATCCAAAATAAGCCCCCTGTGTCAGATGACATAGGGGGACTTTATTTGTAGATAGGTTTTAGAGGTCGCGGCGCTTGAAGGTATAGATGCCGGCGAGAGTGAAGATGAGACTTAAGGCAAAGGCGAATATAGCAGTCTTACTAGTCATACTAAAGCTAGCTGTACTCTCATAGACAAATTCCATGACAATAGCCTTAAACCAATCATTATTTGGGTCAATCAATTCGCCAGGGATTTTCAAGAAAATAAAAACGGTAAAGTAGACAATAAAGACCATACTGTAGTTGCGGGTCAGGAAGAGGACGAAGCTGGTAACGCAGAACCAAGCATAGGTACAAAGACACTGAATCAGGAAGGTAATCAGAAACTTAGGCCAAAAATCCGCTGGTAGACTCCCCATCTGGCCCCCTGACCGTAAGAATTCAATGACGTAACCTGCTGCGTAGAGAAGGAAAAATTGTAAGAGAATAAGACTAGCAATGGTCAGAGACTTAGCTAGGTAATACTGGCCACGGGTTTTACCGGTAGTCAGATTATTATGGTAGAGTTTGTTGTTAAGGTCGACTCCTAAGAGTAGGGTGGTCACCACATTGCAGGCGATAAAAAGTAGGCCTATGTTATAAGACACGGCATCCATGGCGAAGAAGAAGCCAGAATTAGAAGTAGTAACTCGCGAAGTAAAAATGGCTAGCAGAATGCCCAGGACACAGAAGACTTGAATGCCCCAAAATCCGACGGAGCGGACTAGACGGTAATAATCGGCTTTGATACTATTAAGCATGCTGTTTTCCTCCTTGAACTTGAATTAAATCGGTAAAGTATCGCTCTAAATCTTTATGAGCGTAGTAAATCGCACTGATTGGAATGTCTGCTAAAACCAAGGCCTTAGCCAGTTCTGGTATATCCTCAGCTTTGCCGATTAACTGTAATTGGTCGGTCTGATGGCTCGGTTTAAAACTAAAACCTAGTTGTTTTTGGACAAAGTCCTTAGCCATTTGAGCCTTTGGGACTGGAGGATAATATAATCGCCACTTTCGCGGTCGAAGTCCTCCTTGGAAAGCTCTTGGATGAGCCGTCCTTGATGAATGAAGCCAAAGCGGCTAGCCACCAAGTATAATTCTGACAAGATATGGCTAGAAATAATCAGGGTCATGCCAAGCTCGCAGTTAAGGCGGAGGACCATCTCGCGAAACTCTTGAATGCCGACAGGGTCCAGACCATTGATAGGCTCGTCCAAGATGAGTAAATCAGGCCGAGATAGAATGGCAATGGCGATACCCAGACGTTGTTTCATTCCCAGAGAGAAGTCCCGAAATTTTTTGGCGCCAGTTTGGCTTAAGCCGACATAGTCCAAGGTTTCCTTAATCCGACTATCTGGTTTTTTGATACCACGATCCAAGCAGTAAAAGCGAAGATTGTCGTAGGCAGATAGATGTTGGTGTGCCACAGGTGTTTCAATGACAGAACCCACATGTTGGAGGGAACTAGTCCATTCTTTAGGGGTTCGAGAGCCCAAAATGGAGACGGTGCCTTGACTTGGTGCGATTATTTGGGTAATTAATTTGATTAAGGTGCTTTTACCCGCTCCGTTTTGACCGATTAGGCCATAGATTTCTCCTTTCTTTAGCTTGAGGCTGAGCGAGTCCAAAGCCACTTGGTCGCCATAATGCTTACTAAGATTTTGAATGACTAAGATATCTTCCATGATCTTACTCCTTTGCTTATTTCTTATCTATAGCTTATCAAGTAAATTTCAAATATCTCTCAAGCAAATCTCAAATCTTTCTAAAGTTTTTGTTGGGAGAGCAAGAGCTGTTTTCTGAAAGCATAAAATTTATACCAAAGTGAGGTGCCGGCAAATTTGCATTTGAATGAAAATGACCGGTTTATGATTGAAAATGACAGAAAACGCTTGAAAGGTGACCGAAAGCGGTGTATAATCTGGGTGTGAGGTGATAAGAGTGTTAACTCAAACGCGACATCAACTAATTCTATCAGAACTAGAGCAAGCGCATGTTGTCAGCCTACAAGATTTGATGGCCAAGCTGTCAGTATCAGAGTCCACTATACGGCGGGATTTATCTCAGTTGGAAGAAGCAGGGACGCCTGGTGCGAGTTCGTGGCGGTGCCAAACGCGTCTATCATTTGGATCGCGAATCTAGCTATAAGGAAAAGCTAGGGCGGAACAGTAGTGACAAGGCCCTTATTGCTGAGACAGCAGCCGCACAGGTGACAGCAGGCCAGGTCATCTACCTAGACGCAGGCACCACGACCTTGGCTATGATACCGCATTTGGTTGGGCAGGGTGTGACGGTGATTACCAATGGACTCAGTCAAGCTGACTTGCTGTGTGACTATGGCGAGTCCGTCATCTTGTTAGGTGGCCAAGTTAAGCCCAAGACGCGGGCCATCATTGGTGCGCAAGCTCAGGCTCAATTAGCACGCTATCGTTTTGACCATGTTTTTATGGGCATGAACGGGGTGGATGCGGAATGGGGCTATACGACGCCAGACCAGGAGGAGGCAGCCCTTAAGCAACAAGCCATGCAGCAGGCCAACCAAGTCTATGTTTTGGCGGATGCTTCCAAGATGGGACGGGTCAGTTTCTGTCATGTCGCCAATTTGGAAGAGGCGATTCTTATCACTCATGCCTTAACAGAGGGGCAACGGGCACCTCTTGTGCAAGTCACGACAGTGAAGGAGTGTTAAATTTCGTGATTTATACGATTACCTTTAACCCTGCCGTCGATCTCGTCATCCAGGTTGACCAATGTCAGCTAGGAGAGTTGAATCGATCCAAGGGAGAGGCCTATGTTGCCGGAGGTAAGGGAATCAACGCATCCCTTGTCTTACAGCGCTTAGGGCATGTCAACTACGCGACTGGATTCGTAGGTGGATTTACCGGTCAATATATCAAAGACACCCTCATTCAAGAAGGTGTCAAACCACTTTTTGTTGAAGTGGATGGCATTACGCGGGTTAATGTCAAAGTCAAGTCTCAAGAAGAGACAGAAATCAATGCTGCAGGCCCCCAAGTGAGTCCGGAAAAGTTTGCGGAATTATTGGCAATTTTTGAGCGAGACTTAAGCTCAGATGATGTGGTCTTCTTAGCAGGGAATGCGGCCCCTGGACTTGACGTCAAGGCCTATATTGCTATCGCCAAACTCTGCCAAGAGCGGGGCGCAAAATTTGTGCTGGATACCAACAAGCAACTCTTAACCGAATGCTTGCCTTATCGACCTTTTGTCATCAAGCCTAATCATCATGAATTAGGTGAGATTTTTGGGGTTAGCTTGAAGGATGAGGCAGAAATAATCCATTATGCCAAGAAACTTCAGGAATTAGGAGCACGTCACATTATTGTATCTCGCGGTGGTGAGGGCGCCTTACTTCTAACTGAGGATGGCCAAGTCTTTAGCTCAGATATCCCTAAGGGAAGAGTGGTTAACTCAGTCGGGGCAGGCGATTCTATGTTGGCAGGTTTTGTGGCCACCTACTTGGAGACAGGCGATTTTGCTCAATCTCTAAACGTGGTGCTGCTACCGGGAGTGCGACAGCCTATTCGGTTTGGATAGCTGAACGTCAATTGATTGATGACCTAGTAAATCAAATTCATGTTGTCGCACATTAGCCTAGGAAATTCAAAGGAGAAATAGAAAGTGAAATTATCAGAATTATTTGTTAAAGAGGCTATGGACCTCCAATTGAGTACAACAGATAAGCCGTCAACGCTTAAGTATTTGGCAGAACGTTTCCACCAAGCAGGTGGCGTCTCCGACGTTGACGCTTACGTGGCTGCTTTAGAAGCCCGCGAAGCCCAATCAACAACAGGTGTCGGCGATGAGATTGCCATTCCTCATGCCCAACATGAATCAATCAAATCAGCAGCTATCGTCTTTGGGCGTAGTGACGCAGGGATTGACTGGGAGAGCTTTGATGGCCAAGCTGCCAAATTTGTCTTCATGATTGCAGCCCCTGCAGGTGGTGGTGGCGAACACTTGCAAGCCTTAGCTAAATTATCTTCTGTCCTCATGCAACCAGCAACTAAAGCAGCTTTAGCAGCAGCAAAAACCCCTGAAGAAGTAGTGGCAGTTTTTACCGCAGCGGAAGCAGAAGAAAGCATCCCAAGCTACTGCGGCTGAGCCAGCAAGTCCTGCGCAAGACGATGTCTATGTCTTGGCCGTAACAGCCTGCCCAACTGGGATTGCCCATACTTTTATGGCAGAAGAAAAGATCAAACAAGCCGGGAAAGCCGCAGGTATCAAGATTAAAGTTGAAACCAACGGGCAGGCCGGTGTCGGCAACCGTTTGACTGCTGACGATATTAAAAAGGCGACAGCCATTATCGTAGCAGCGGATAAGCAAGTGGAGATGGCCCGCTTTTAACGGCAAACCAGTCATTGTCACTAAAGTAGCAGATGGTATCCACAAAGCTGATGAATTAGTAGCTAAAGCGGCAAAAGCAGAGGCGCCAATCTACCACGCAGCAGAAGGTGCTGGCGCCGCAGACCTTGAAGTCGGTAAAGAATCCATTGGTCGTCAATTCTACAAACACTTGATGAACGGGGTTTCTCATATGTTGCCGTTTGTGGTATCTGGTGGGATTTTAATTGCCTTGTCCTTCTTCTGGGGGATTAATTCCTTTAACCCTGAAGATGCTAGCTATAATCAAATAGCGCAATTCCTCTTTGTAACAGGTAAATTATCTTTTGCTATGATGTTGCCAATGTTAGCTGGTTTTATCGGTCATTCAATTGCTGACCGTCCTGGTTTGGTTGTTGGTTTTATGGGTGGGATTTTAGCTAATCCATCTGTCTTGTCTGACTTTGGAGCGGTAGGTCTCTTTGAGAAAAGCATTCCGTCAGGTTTCTTAGGCGCCTTAGTAGCCGGCTTCTTGGCTGGTGGGATTATCTATGTCCTCCGTCTAGCCTTTGCTTGGCTACCAAAATCACTTGAAGGTTTGAAACCAATCTTCCTCTTCCCAGTTTTTGGGGTCCTGATTATGTCCTTCCTCATGCTCTTCGTTGTGAACGGCCCAATGGGGGCTGTTATGCAAGGATTGCAAGACTTCCTCAACGGTATGAGCACAGGTTCAGCCTTAGTCTTAGGTTTCTTAGTCGGTGCCATGATGTCAATTGATATGGGTGGTCCAATTAACAAGGCAGCTTACGTTACAGGGACTGCCTTAGTGACACAATCAGCAGGCGCAGGTTCAAACGTTATGGCAGCCGTTATGGTTGGTGGGATGGTGCCACCGTTGGCGATTGCCTTGGCAGCAACCCTCAACAAAAACCTCTGGCCAGAAGAAGAACGTAACTCAGCTCTAGTTAACTATGTCATGGGTGCAGCCTTCATCACGGAAGGGGCTATTCCATTTGCTGCAGCCAACCCATTGAAGGTTATTCCCACCATTGGCAGTTTCTGCCGGTGTAGCGGGTGCCTTAAGCATGCTCTTTGGTATCGTCAGCAAGGTGCCACACGGCGGGGTCTTCGCTATGTTAGCGGGTGGTGTAACGAATCAATTGCTCTATTTAGCGATTTGGGTTGGTGCCAGCTTCTTAGGGGCCTTCCTCTTGAGCTTGACCTTACGTAACCAAAACAAAAAATAAGCTCAAACAGCCAAGACTGCGGTCTTGGCTTCTTTTTTATGGTTTCATTAAGCCTAAAAAAGCACCTGGCAAGGAGCCAGGTGCGGATAATCGATTTGATAGGGAGATTAGTTTTCTTCTAAGCGAGCAAAACCATCGGCAGTCACTGCTTTGAGGGTGCTTGCAGAAGCATTCATCTTGTCCAACTCAGAGTCGTTAAGTGGGATTTCAATGACAGAAACAACCCCTTCGCGACCCAAGATAGCTGGAGCCCCGATGTAGAGGTCTGATTGACCATACTCACCGTCTAAGTAGACAGAGAGAGGGAAGATTGCCTTTTCATCGTCTAAGATAGCACGGCAGATACGAGCCAAGGTAACAGCAATCCCGTAGTAGGTTGCACCTTTTTTAGAGATGATTTCGTAAGCAGCGTCACGAACTTTGAAGAACATTTCAACTAAGGCTTGTTCGTCAGTGTCTGGGTGGTTTTTGACCCATTCATAGATAGTCAAGCCACCCACGTTAGCGTGAGACCAAACAGGGAATTCAGTATCCCCGTGTTCACCTAAGATATAACCGTGGACGTTACGCGCATCAACACCGATAAGTTGTGCGATTTCTTGACGGAAACGAGCGGTGTCTAAGGTAGTCCCAGAACCGATAACGCGCTCTTTAGGGAAACCGGAGAATTTCCAGGTTGCATAAGTTAAGATATCCACTGGGTTGGCAGCAACCAAGAAAATACCGTTAAAACCAGAGTCTACGATTTGTTTAATAACTGATTTGTAGATGCTTAAGTTTTTGTGAACGAGATCCAAGCGAGTTTCACCTGGTTTTTGTGCTGCACCAGCTGTTAATACGACGATATCTGCGTCACCGCAGTCGCTGTATTCAGCAGAGTAAATTTCCTTAGGTGAAGTGAAGGCTAAGGCGTGAGAGAGGTCTAAAGCGTCCCCGACTGTCTTGTCCTTATTGATATCAATGATGCCGAGTTCACGGCCGATGTTTTGGTTAACGAGAGAGAAAGCAAAGCTAGATCCGACTGCGCCATCACCGACTAAAATAATCTTGTTCTTTGGTTGTTTCATAGTGAATATCTCCTTTCTATCACTTGGCTATATTATACCACTCTTTTCAAAAATGTGAAGAGGAAATTTTTTGAGTAGTACAGTTTATTGTGGTGAATAATACAGTTCGCATCGTGAATCTTTCTGTTAGTGACATGCTCCAAACATGTGTTATAATAGAAAATGCAGAGGAGGGAGCAGGATGAAGTTAATCGTTGGATTAGGGAACCCTGGTGATAAGTATCAGGGGACGCGCCATAATGTGGGTTTTGATGTCATTGATGCTTTGGCGCGTCAAGAAGGTTTGAAATTGACCGACCAAAAATTTCGTTCCGATTATACTATTTGGCGAGTGGGAGACGAAAAGGTGCTCTTGGTCAAACCTTATACCTTTATGAACCTATCGGGTGAAGCTGTCTTGCCTCTTATGTCCTATTATAATATTAGCCCTGACGAGCTTGTGGTGGTTTATGATGACTTGGATTTGGAGCCTGGTAAGTTGCGTCTACGCCAGTCAGGTAGTGCGGGTGGCCACAATGGGGTGAAGAGCATTATCGAAATGCTAGGGACCCAAGATTTTAAGCGGGTCAAGATTGGCATTGGCCGACCTCAATATGGACGCAAGGTTGTGGACCATGTTCTACAACGTTTCGATACAGATGACCGCGCTTTAATAGAACAGAAAATTGACCAGACAACCGGCTTGTTAACGGCCTGGGCCAAGGGCGAGACTTTCGTCCAATTAATGAACCAATATAACTAAAAGATACCATAAACCTTAAGATAGGTTGCGACTCTCCCAGGGGTGGGTAGACGTTGCAGCCTCTTGTGGCGTTAGCTGACTCAAATCTCTGAGCCAGTTTTACTAGAGAGAAAGTAGGAAAAACATGGAATTTGCGCAAGATGCTTTCTGACGGCTATTAAGGCCATCAATCAAATAGAGGCGGGCAGCTTACCCCAGTTAGTGACTGGAATTGATGATAGTGCCCGTGCTGTCATGCTGGCTCAGCTTTTCCAAGCTCGCCCTCGGCCACTCTTGATTGTGGAGCCCATTGCTAGCAAGTTGGGACAGTTAGTAGATGATTTAATACAGCTTCTGCCCCAGGTGTCCGTGCAGGCTTTTGTAGTGGAGGAGGCTCTGGCCATTGAATTTGCCTTTGCTTCGGAGGATCAGATGCGGGACCGGATTCAGATCCTTAACCAACTAGCTCACGGCGAGCCCTGTATTGTAGTTACTAATGTAGCCGGTTTACGAAAACAATTGACTCACCCTAATAAATGGCGTCAAGCTCAACATACTCTTGAACTTGGAGATAACTGGGAACGACGCCAGCTAGAAAGTGTCTTGACCGCTTGGGGTTATCATCGGGCTAGCTTGGTAGAACAACCGGGTGAGTTTAGCGTACGCGGGAGTATCATTGACTTCTTCCCAGTATCCGCCGAATATCCGATTCGTTTGGATTTCTTTGATACCGAGCTGGATTCTATTCGGGCCTTTAATGCTGAGACCCAGTCCTCGATTGAAAATCTAGACTCTGTCCAAATCCTGCCAGCTCAAGATGTCTTATTTGGCCTAGAAGCACAACAAGCCCTCTTGCCACGTTTAGAGGATATGAAGGCGCGCGCCCTGAAGAAAGTGAAGGATCAAGAATTAAGAGAGGCCATGGAAGCGGGTCTCAGCAATCAGTTTGATCAGTTGCGCCATGGCGAGCCTCTCAAGTATCCGCATGCCTATCTGAGCTTGGCTCAGGATGACCAAGTGGTGACGATCCTTGATTATTTAGGGGATGAGGGTCTTTTAGTTCTATCAGAATTTGATAAGCTACAGCAACAGGCCCTTCATCTGGTTGAGGAAGATCAGTTTTGGATTGAGCAGGAAACTCAGAAAGGTCTGCTGATACCTGGATTGGCTGTTAAAGCAGATTTTCAATCCTGTGTGCGAGCTTACTCAGGTGCCTTGCTCTATCTGTCGGTCATGCATCGAGGGTTGGGATATCAGTCTTTAGGAGCAGTGCATTCCTTCCAGTATCGCACCCTCAACCCTTTCTTTAACCAAATACCTCTCGTCAAAACGGAGATGAATCACTGGCTGAAACAAGGCTATACTATTCAAGTAGCTGTAGGGAGTTTGGAACAAGCGCGGAAGGTTGAAGCACTGTTTGAGGAATTTCATATCGGCCCTAGCGTGGTAACGGAAGGGCAAGCCCAAGCCAAGGTTATCAATATCGGAGTAGGAGCTCTATCAAATGGTTTTGAACTACCTGTCTTAAAGTGGGTAGTGGTAACTGAAAAAGAACTCTTCAATAAATTGAAAAAACGTCAGGCTCGTCAATCTCGTACTAAGCTAACCAATGCTGAACGGATTAAGAGTTACTCAGAATTAGAAGTCGGTGACTATGTAGTTCACGTTCACCATGGGATTGGGCAATTCCGTGGTATGGACACCATCGAAATGAATGGCATTCATAAGGATCTCTTGTCGGTTGTGTATCAAGATGACTCGCGCATTCTGATTCCGGTCGACCAAATTCATCTGCTACAAAAGTACGTCGCCTCAGAAGCCAAGACACCTAGCTTAACAAGCTAGGGGGCACTGAGTGGGCTAAGACTAAGCGCAAGGTAGCGGCTAAAATTGAAGACATTGCGGATGAATTAATCGCCCTCTATGCTAAGCGAGAACGAGAAGTTGGGTATGCTTTTGGGCCTGATACACCAGAGCAGAGTGAGTTCGAGTCGGCTTTTGCTTATGTAGAAACAGAGGACCAACTCCGGTCCACAATAGAGATCAAGGCAGATATGGAAAAAAGCAAGCCAATGGACCGCCTGCTAGTCGGTGACGTAGGTTACGGCAAGACCGAAGTAGCCATGCGGGCCATTTTCAAGGCGGTCATGGACGGCAAGCAAGTGGCCTTCCTAGTTCCTACTACGATTTTAGCTCAGCAACACTATAATTCTTTGGTTCAGCGTTTTGCTGATTATCCTTTTGAAATTCGGCTGATGAGTCGCTTTGTATCTAAAAAGCAACAAGACCAGACCATCGATGACTTGCTAACGGGGGCCGTGAATATTGTGGTAGGAACTCATCGCTTGGTTTCAAAGGATGTCCACTTCCAAGACCTAGGCCTATTGATTGTCGATGAAGAGCAACGTTTTGGGGTCAAGCACAAGGAGCGGCTCAAGCAACTCAAGTCACAGGTTGATGTCTTAACCTTGACGGCGACTCCAATTCCCCGTACCTTGCATATGTCGATGATAGGTGTTCGGGACTTGTCCTTGATTGAGACGCCACCAAATAACCGCTTCCTGTTCAGACCTATGTCATGGAGCGCAACGATGGAGCGATTAAGTCAGGTATTGAACGTGAGCTAGCACGCGAGGGTCAGGTCTTCTATCTCTATAATCGAGTGGCGACTATTGAGCGTCGGGCCATGGAAATCCAGGCTTTGGTACCAGAGGCTAGGGTAGCTTATGCCCACGGTCAGATGTCGGAGGTGGAATTGGAGACGGTGCTGGTGGACTTTATCCAAGGGGCTTACGATGTTCTGGTGACTACCACCATTATTGAAACAGGGGTTGATATTCCCAATGTTAATACCCTTTTTGTCGAAGATGCCGACCATATGGGTTTATCCACGCTCTACCAATTACGTGGTCGGGTAGGGCGAACCAATCGTGTGGCCTATGCTTATTTGATGTATGAGCCATTTAAGTCACTCAGTGAGGTCAGTGAGAAAAGATTGCAGGCTGTCCGCGAATTTACAGAGTTGGGATCAGGCTTTAAGATCGCCATGCGCGACCTATCTATTCGAGGAGCAGGTAATTTGCTGGGTAAGCAACAATCTGGCTTTATTGATTCTGTCGGTTTTGACCTCTATTCCCAAATGCTCAAAGAAGCTGTTGACATTAAGCGGGGCAAGAAGGTTGGACAGATAGCAAGTCAAGCTAGCAACCAGATTGAATGGCACCTCTTAATCGACGCCTATATTCCAGCTAGCTACATTACCGATGAAAGGCAAAAGATTTCGGTCTATAAGCAAATTCAACAAATCGATTCAGAAGAGGCCTATCGCAATCTGCAAGATCAGTTGATTGACCGCTATGGTGAATTTCCGGATGAGGTGGCGGATTTATTGGAAATTGCTTTGATTAAACATTACGGGCTCGAAGCTGGCATTGTCAAAATCCAGCAGACTCCACGTCATGTCAAGGTCAGCTTCAACCAGGTGGCCTCAGAACAATTACGAGGCGCCAAGCTCTTTGAAGCCTTGGCTGGCATTTCCCAGAAATCCACCGTGTCTCAAGAGGGTTCGCGCCAGGTGATTAGCTTGGATATCCTAGAACAGCCATCCTATGTTTGGCTAGGAGCCCTTAAGCAATTAGCTCGTCAGGTAGCCAGTCTCTTGTCAGACGATACTAGTAAGAATAAGGAGAAGTAAGATGAGATTAGATAAGTATTTAAAGGTTTCTCGTTTGATTAAACGTCGGACCATTGCCAAAGAAGTGGCGGACCAAGGTCGTATTACGCTGAATGGCCAAGTCGCTAAATCTAGCTCTGCTGTGAAGGTAGGCGATGAGTTGGTGATTCGCTTTGGTAACCGACTGTTAACAGTACGAGTGACTGACCTCAAAGAAAACACCAAGAAAGAAGAAGCAAGTAATCTCTACGAAATCTTGGGTGAAGAGCGCCTTAATAATGAAGTTCGTCAAGTAGACGAGTTTCTAGCTTAAAATAGGGCTTGGCTAGGGCTTTAGCTATGCTGCCTCAAGCCAAGCTCGCAAAAAAACTTGGAAAAACGACAAGTTTGAATGGAAATTAGGCGCGAATATTGATATACTCAAACTAGGTTTATCATGGAGGTGAAAAGTATGAATTATAAATTAGATCCACAGGAATCTGTTCAGACTTCCTCACCCCGTCAGACAAAGCAACCGCACTCTCACGGACGACGCCTGATCTTTCATGTCATTCTGATTGGAGCTCTTGCTTTTGCAGGTATTCCATTATGGCGGGCTTATCAGGACCAAGTGGCAGCCGAACAAGCCTATCAAGAGGCCAAGGCGGACCAGGAGCAAGCCGTTAAAGAGAACCGTGAAGTTTTCCAAGCAACTCAGCAAATGAAGGATCCAGCCTATCTAGAGGATGTGGCGCGACGTGATTATTACTACACCAAGCCAGGTGAGATTATTTTCGAGTTAGGATCTTCGCATCAGGAAGACACCAAGCATCCTTAAGGGATGAGAGTTACTGAATAGAATATAAGGATGAAAGAACTTAAGGGAGGATAAGACATCGTATGTCAATCGAAGTAGGGCAAAAAATCACAGGGAAAGTCACAGGGATTACACACTTTGGGGCTTTTATTAGCTTGCCAGATAATAAAACAGGTTTAGTTCACATTAGTGAGGTTTCAGACGGTTATGTCAAGGAGATTAGTTCCGTCTTAACAGTCGGCCAAGAAGTTGCGGTGAAGGTCTTATCCATCGCTGACGACGGTAAAATTAGCCTGTCTATTCGTCAAGCCAGTGATCGACCTGCAGAGGCACCTGCACGTCCTAAACGTGAACGTCAAGAAGGCGCTGCACCACATAATCAACGTGCCCCACGCTTCAAGAGTCGTCAAGATGAGGGTGGGAATCGCCCTAACTTCAACAATGCGGGAAATAATAACAGCCGTAAGTTGGATGATTTTGACCAATTAATGAGTAACTTCCTAAAGGACAGCGAAGATCGTCTGTCCTCATTAAGACGTAACACCGAAGGCAAACGCGGCGGTCGTGGCGGCCGACGTAGCTAGGGATGTCTTGCTAACGCGCGATAGTTTCTTGTTGTGCGCTAATACAGGATATAAGAGCAGCCTTTTAGGCTGCTTTTTGTATCTAAAGGAGAATCTAGATGGAAAAATTAATGCGGGAAGTCAAGGCTCAGCTAGAGTCATGGCCAGCTTGGCTGGAGGCTAAGACAGTGGTCTTAGCTGTATCCGGCGGGGTTGATTCTATGGTCATGCTCAGATTGATGAATGAATTGAATCAGTTACGTCAATATAATCACCTGCAGTTGGTCGTCGCCCATTTCAATCACAAGTTGCGACCAGAATCAGACAATGAGGCCGTCGCTATTAAGGAAATTGTGGCAGAGTATGGCTGTATTTATTTTGCGACGGAGTGGGGCGAACCGGCTGCCACTAATGTGGAAGCTCAGGCGCGTGACGCCCGTTATCAATTTTTCGCAGAAGTGATTCGGACAACTGAAGCGGATGTTTTGATGACCGCCCATCATCTTAATGATGTGGCTGAGACCTTCTTAATGCGGATGACACGTGGCACCTCCATTCGTGGCTTGCAAGGTATTCGGGGCTGTTATCAGCGCCTGATGAGTGACCCAAGTGGTCATACTGTCATGCCAACCATAATGAGGCCCTTTATTGGGGTGACCAAGGCGGAACTAGAGGCTTATGCTGAGAAGTTCAATGTGACTTATTTTGAAGATGCTTCTAACTACATGGATCACTTTGTACGTAATCGATTCCGTCATACCTATATTCCACAACTGATGCAGGAGAATCCTCAGTTACTACAAAATCTTTTGACCATTCAGCAACAGATTCAAGATTCCTACACCGTCCAGTATGCGGATTATCTGAATCTTGAGCCTCAGCTACTCATGTATTCGACTAATCATTATTGGTTGCTTTATATTCCAGCCTTTCTGGCTTTGCCAGAGGCAAAATTCAATATGTACCTGCGAATTTCTTTGAGGAACGCCTAATCGAAGATGTGCCCGCTTATAATCGCGATTTAGTAGGTCAATTGCAGCAGATGATGCGTAACCGCCGTGATCCTAATCAACGTTTGCAGTTAGGACATGGTTGGGTAGCAGTCAAACGCTATGATTACGTCCAAATCCTACCAGAAGAGGCGGGGCCAAAAGCTTATTTTGGTCAACGCTTAATCTTAAGTCGACTCAACCACTGGTATGCCCTAGATGGTGGCGCAGAGGCGGGAATTTTTGCAGCCCATCAAGTGTCACCGGAAATGCGTGAAGCGGCTGAAGGTTGGGTCGGCCTACACTTAAGTCAGGCCCAGGAGACGGCGCCACTCAACTTCCAGCTAAGACAGCGGCAAGACGGCGATCAAGTCGCAATATGCGACGAATTAGGGCAAGTCTACCATAAGAAAGTCGGCCGAATCCTCATGGACCTTAAGTTGCCGAGTGATGAGCGAGATCAAATCAAAGTGCTTGTAGATGAAAAAGGCGAAATTGTATGGTTGGGGCCAGTTAGCAATTCCCCATTGTCTCGCGGGCCACAAACTGATAAAATAACTCATATATTCCTTTATCGGAAGACACGGCAGTAAGACACTAGATAAAAAGGAGAGAAAGCTCAATGTTAGAGAAAGACATTTTAAAAGTACTAGTAACCCAAGAAGAAATTGCAGAAGCAGTGGCCCGTCTAGGCAAAACCTTAACGGAAGACTACAAAGATAAAGAAGTAGTGGTCGTTGGGATTTTACGAGGGGCAGCAATTTTTATGGCTGACATTATTCGTGCTATGGATTGCTACTTGACCATTGATTTCATGGACGTATCGAGTTATGGCGATGCCTTCCAGTCATCAGGTGAAGTTAAGATTGTCAAAGACTTAGACACTCGTGTCGAAGGTAAGGATATTCTGATTGTGGAAGATATCATCGATACCGGCCAAACTCTCAAGTACATTGTGGACCTGCTCCACTATCGTAAGGCTAACTCTGTTAAGGTATGTACCTTGTTAGATAAGAAAGAGCGCCGTGTCAACAATATGGAAGCAGATTATGTGGGCTTAGATATCCCCAATGAATTCGTAGTGGGATATGGCTTGGACTATAAACAAGAGTACCGTAACCTTCCTTATATCGGTGTCTTATCACCTGCCGTCTACGAAAGCAAATAGGCCATGTGCCAGACCCTAGACTGTGATCTAGGGTCTTTTGGCGAAAACAAACCTTAAATATTGGTAAAGCCCAGCCTTACAGGGACCTTCCATTAGGACCCTATGGCAAAATATGATAAAATACAAGAATGAACAGAATGATCAAGACAAAGGAGTCGAACAGCATCTATGCAAAACCCAAATCGTAATTCGACGCGGAACATTCTGACATCTATGATGGCATTAGCCATGATCTTTATGCTCTTCCATGCCCTATCAGGGGCTCTAGGGGGCGGCCAAGTCAAGGAACTCACCCAGAGTGAGTTGATGACAGAGATTGCGGACGGCAAGATTGCCGAGATGGATGTCCAGATTGGTTCCGGTGTTTATAATGTCAAAGGTAAATACAAGACCGGGACAACACGCTCAGAACAAACCAACTTTGTGGCCCTCTTCCAAGGCGGAAGTGAGACTGCCACTCAATTCACCAGCCGAGTGCTAGGCAACGATAGCACGCTTAAGTTATTGACGGAAACAGCAACTCAACAAGGGGTCAAGATGAAGACCTTAGCTGAATCCAATATGGTACTGTGGGCCAATATCCTGCCAATGCTACTCTTAATGGGTATGATGGGCTTCTTCCTCTATAACATGTTCCAGAGTGGTGCTGGCGGTGGCGGTATGCGAGGGGGCCATGAACTTTGGTAAGTCACGCTCCAAGGATATTTCCAAGCAGAAAGTCAAAGTCCGCTTCAGTGATGTAGCGGGTGCTGAAGAAGAAAAGCAAGAACTGGTAGAAGTAGTAGAATTCCTTAAGGATCCTAAACGTTTCACCAAGTTGGGGGCGCGTATCCCAGCCGGTGTCTTACTGGAGGGCCCTCCAGGGACGGGTAAAACCCTCTTAGCCAAGGCAGTAGCCGGCGAAGCGGGGGTTCCCTTCTTCACCATGTCAGGTTCTGAATTCGTCGAGATGTTCGTCGGGGTCGGGGCTAGCCGGGTACGGGATCTCTTCGAGAATGCCAAGAAGAATGCCCCTGCCATTATCTTCATCGACGAAATTGATGCTGTGGGTCGTCAACGGGGCGCAGGTCTCGGGGGCGGACATGATGAACGTGAACAAACCCTTAACCAATTGCTGGTTGAGATGGATGGTTTTCGAAGGGAACGAAGGGGTCATCGTCATTGCGGCGACTAACCGTTCGGATGTCCTCGACCCAGCCCTCTTACGTCCAGGTCGTTTTGACCGTCAGATTCTAGTGGGTAATCCGGATGTTAAGGGGCGGGAACAGATTCTTCAAGTCCATGCCCGTAACAAGAAATTAGAAACAGAAGTTGACCTTAAGGTTGTGGCACAACAAACGCCTGGCTTCTCAGGTGCTGAGTTGGAAAACTTACTGAACGAAGCAGCTTTAGTAGCAGCACGTTTTGACCATAAGGCCATTACCCAAGCGGACATCGCAGAAGCCCATGACCGGGTGATTGCGGGGCCAGCTAAGAAGGATCGTGTGATTTCTGAACAACAACGCCGTACCGTGGCTTACCACGAGGCGGGCCATACCATCATTGGCATGGTCTTAAGTGACGCACGTGTCGTTCATAAGGTGACCATCGTGCCACGCGGACGTGCAGGTGGTTATGCGGTCATGTTACCTCGTGAAGATGCTTATATTGTGACCCGTAAGGAACTCTACGATCAAATGGTAGGGCTCCTGGGTGGTCGTGCTGCTGAAGAGATTGTCTTCAACACTCAATCTACTGGGGCTAGCAATGACTTCCAACAAGCGACTAAGATTGCGCGTAGTATGGTCACTGAATATGGGATGTCTGACCGCTTAGGGCCGGTTCAATACGAAGGCAACCATACCGTCTTCGTTGGTCGTGACTATGGCCAGAAACCAGCTTACTCTGATCAGGTAGCCTATGAGATTGACAACGAGGTTCGTCAATTATTGAACCAAGCTCATGAAGAGGCACACCGCATTATCAAATGAGCACCGCGAGCAACTCAACCTGATTGCAGAGAAACTGCTTGAAGTTGAGACCTTAGAAGCAGCGCAAATCGAGTCTCTCTTTAAAACTGGGCAAGATGCCTGAGCAAGTAGCAAAGTCTGAAGAAACAGACACTCCTACTTCGGCCGAAAGCCAAGACCAAGAAGTGGCTCCTTCACGTGTAGAAGAAGCGCTAGAAGCTGGCGACCGTATCATTGCAGATGACCAAGTGTCGTCTGACCATCATCAAGCCTAATAAGGAAAATCAGACCTCAAGGGTCTGATTTTTTTGCCTACTAGCACTAGGCCAAAGACTTGCTAAACTGGTGGGGTCTGATATACTTAGAAACGGAATATAATGACTCCCATTGGGAGATGGAGGAAGCAAACATGTCAGATCAATTATTAACAGCCTTGGCATTCGATGGCCAATTGCGGGTTTTGGTTTTGGATGCTACTGGGGTTGTCCAAGAAGCAGTCAATCGGCACAAAACTTGGCATACCGCAACAGCTGTCTTAGGTCGGACCCTGGTGGGGACCCTTTTACTAGCAGCTAATTCTAAGGGAGACGAACGTTTGCGAGTAGAAATTCTCGGAACGGGACCAGTAGGCCGGATTATTGCGGAAGGAGATGCCTACGGTCATGTACGTGGCTTTGTATCTAATCCGCAGGTGGCCTTAGAACTCAATGACATTGGCAAGTTAGACGTTGCTGGGGCAGTGGGTATGCCGGGCAATATGGCTGTACGCAAACTCTTATGTAATAAGGAGCTTTTCGCAGGGCAAGTGCCACTGGTGAGTGGGGAATTGGCAGAAGATTTCACCTATTATATGGCTGTGTCTGAACAAACGGCTTCTTGTATTGGACTCTCTGTCTTGGTTAATCCGGATGAGTCAGTGGCTAAATCTGGTGGTTTTATGATTCAAGTGATGCCTGGGGCCACTGATGAAACCATTGACTTCATTGAAAAACGCATTGCGGATTTAGGCCGTTTCTCCGATCTCTTGGAGTCACAACCAAGCTTAGAGGCTCTATTGGATCTCTTAGTTGGGCCTGGTAATTCTGAAGTCCTGTCTAAGAAAGATGTCTCTTTCTATTGCGGTTGCTCTAAGAAAGCCTATGGACACGGTATTCAGTCCTTAGTCGTAAGGAAATCCAAGCTATGATTGATGAAGATGGGGGCGCTGAAGTAGTCTGCCATTATTGTGAGAACCACTATGACTATAGTGTTCAAGAATTAGAGGCCATCATCGCAGCAGGTGAAGCTGCAGGGCAAGAAGCAGACGCAGAGGAGGTATAGCTTGTTCAAAATTAGAGAAATTGAGATTCCAAACCCGGTAGTGGTAGCACCCATGGCGGGCGTATCGAATGCAGCCTTTCGGACCATTGTGAAACAATTTGGTGCAGGACTAGTTGTTTGCGAGATGATTAGTGACAAGGGAATTCAGTTCCGTAATGACAAGACCCTGAGCATGCTACACATTGAACCAAATGAGTATCCTCTCAGCATTCAAATAATGGGAGGTAATAAAGAAACTTTGGTAGAGGCGGCTAAATATGTTGCTGAAAACACTGAGTGTGCCATTATTGATATAAATATGGGGTGTCCTGTCAACAAGGTCATTAAGGCAGAAGCAGGGGCGCGTTGGCTCTTAGACCCGAACAAGGTTTATGAAATGGTGGCAGCAGTAGTGGATGCTGTTCAGAAGCCAGTCACAGTAAAAATGCGGACTGGTTGGGATGATGAACATCTTTACGCCATTGAAAATGCCTTAGCAGCTGAACGCGCAGGTGCTTCCATGGTGGCCATGCACGGCCGGACCCGGGTACAGATGTATGAAGGCAAGGCCAACTGGGATATTTTGGCGCAAGTTAAGAAAGAACTTAAAACCATTCCTTTTGTTGGGAATGGGGATGTTAGAACGCCTGAAGAACTCAAATACTTGCTTGATACGACGGGTGTAGATGGTGTCATGGTGGGGCGTGCAGCTCTAGGCAATCCATGGGTTATCCAGCAGATGGTCCACTATGTTGAGACCGGTGAACTCTTGCCGGCAATGACGGCGAGACAGAAATTGATACGGCCATCGACCATCTAGAACGCTTGGTAGACCTCAAGGGTGATCGGACTGCAACGCGAGAATTTCGGACCCAAGCCCATTACTATCTTAAAGGTATTCCGCGTTCTTCTAAGGTTAAGGTGGCAGTCAATGAGACTGAAGATCCAACTGTTGTGAAGCAACTTCTACGTGATTTTGTAGATCAGGTGGAAGAACGTGAAGCTAAAGAATTAGCGCGCAAGGCTAGCCAAGAGACGGTAGTCGAAGCTTAGTCCTTGTATGTAGATAAAAAAATAGGCTGAGACTTTTGTCTCAGCCTATTTTTTGTCTGCCTTAACGCGGTAAGGCGAAGTAGAGGGTTAGAGCCAACAACCCGATAATCATGCCGATGATGATATTGAGGGTGCGCTCGGATAGATGAATGCCCTCATATAGATTGGTGCGTCTGGGTGAAGTTTTGCCTACCTCAGGCTTGTTTTCGGTGGACTCTTGGGTGGTCATTGCGTGCCTCCTAGTTTTGATAAAGCAAGGCAAGCCCCAGAGGAACTTGCCTAAAGGAGATACCCTTCGATAATAGCCTATTGGCCGTTGAAGGCTTGGTAAGGAATACGTACAGCGACTTGAGTGTCGTCGTACTTGTAGTCAGTGCCGTCTAAGAAGTCTTTGCCTTGACCTGCATTGTAAGAGAGTGCGAAGACAGCTTTAGCCATCCCTTCAGCATCTTGTTTTACAGTACCAGTCATAATACCACGTGCAATAAGGTCTACTGCTTCTTCAGTCGCATCTACCCCAAATACAGGAATCTTCTTGTCAGCTTTAGCATCGGTGTTAAAACCAGCGCCTTGGAGGGCAGCAATAGCACCAGAAGCCATTGAGTCGTTGTTAGAGATGATGACGTCGATGTTGTCGGCGTCTTTAGCTAACCAAGCGTCAGTTGCAGTTTTTGCTTTGTCTGGATCCCAGTTAGCAACTTGGTCACCTAATTTGTTCACTTCAATCTTAGCTTCGGTTAAAGTATCAACTGCATATTTTGTACGAGCGATTGCTTCTGGGTTTTCTGGGTCCCCGATTAACATAACGTAGTCTAATTTGCCGTTACCATTGCGGTCATATTTCTTGTCGGATTTCCAGAGTTCCGCAATCATCTTACCTTGGATAATCCCAGCTTCTTTAGCGGTTGTCCCAACGAAACGAGCTTTGTCGTAAGCTTTAACAACGTCAGTTGCTGGTTCACGGTTGAAGAGCACGAGTGGAATATTCGCGTCTTTAGCTTTTTGAACGACTGCTTCTGCTGCCCCGGTGTCTACCACGTTAATCAAGAGGACATCCACGCCCTTTTGAATCATGACATCGATTTGGTCGTTTTGTTTAGCTTGGTCGTTTTGTGAGTCATTGACGATGAGTTCAACGTTGGAATGCTCTTTGGCGATTTTTTCAAGCGCTACACGTACGGAAGACATATAAGCGTCATCGTATTTGTAGAAAGCTACCCCAATTTTGATGTTCTTATCTTCGGCTTGAACTTTAGGGCTGAGGCTAGGAACTAGCGCTAAGCAGAATAGGCAGAAGATGGCGCACCATGTAATGACTTTTTTCATAAAGATCGACTCCTTTAAGGATTTTATTTTGTTGAATTGAGTATAACACGGCATGTAAAACGATTACATTGATTTTTTTACACTCCAGGTTAGAAAATTTACGGTCTTATTTGCGCTTGATGTATTTACGTACGTCGATCGCTACTGCCAAGATAATGATCAAGCCCTTGATGATGTATTGATAGTTAGGGTTGACACCTACATAAGCCAAACCATAGTTGATGAATTGGAGAATGATAGCCCCGATAATAACCCCAGGAATGGTCCCAATCCCACCGGAGAAGGAGACCCCCCCGATAACGGAAGCAGAGATGGCATCGAGGTCGTAGTTAAGACCGGTGTTAGAGGTAGTAGACCCTACCCGAGCAGCTTCCAGATAGCCAGCTAAGCCATAGAGAATCCCTGAAATCAGGAAAATGATGAGAATATTCTTAACGATATTAACCCCGGAAACTTCAGCAGCTTCGATGTTGCCCCCGATAGCATACATGTTCTTACCAAGTTGGGTTTTATTCCAGATAATCCACATGATGACGCAGACGACAATGGCGTAGAAGACTACATAAGGGATTTGAATATCTTTGGTAAAGTTGACGGTGCCGTTAACTAAATTACGGTAGCGGTCGTCAAAGTTAGCAATCGGTTGTGCGCCCCCTGCTTGTTGTTGTTGATAAATCAAGGCAATCCCGTAAGCTACTAATTGAGTCCCTAAGGTAATAATGAAGGCGTGGACTTTAAGAACAGCTACCCCAAAACCGTTAATCAAACCGAAGATCCCGCCGACTACAATAACGATAATGAGTGGCAACCAGAGTGGTAATTGAGGTAAATCGGGATACATACGCGAAGCGTAGGTAGTTGATTGAAGGAGGGAGGCAGCAATCAGGGAAGTTAAACCCAAGACGCGGCCGGCAGACAAGTCTGTCCCGCCTAAGATGATAAGCCCGGCAGCCCCGCAGGCCATAATGATCCGAGTGGAGGCTTGAGCCAAGATGTTAATGAAGTTTTTTGGTGAAACGAAAAGAAGTATCCATCGAAATAATGATGGCGATTAAAGCAGCAAGCACAATATAAAGAGAAAAGTCTAATAATAGCTCGCGCGGTGTTTTATTGGTGAAGCGTAGTTTTTTACTTAGTTCCATAGAGACATCCTCCTTAGAGATAGAGTGCACTCAAGCGAAGTATTTCTTCTTGGGTGAGTGATTCGGTCTTTTCGACGCCAGCCAAGCGACCATTAGACATTACTGCAATGCGGTCAGTGATACCGAGCAACTCGGTCATTTCACTGGAGACAACGATAACGGTCTTGCCCTTCTTAGCCAAGTCTAAAATTATTTGGTAGATTTCGTACTTGGCTCCGACGTCAATCCCCCGCGTTGGCTCGTCGAAGAGATAGATATCCGCATCGGTTAGTAGCCAACGGCCAATAATAACCTTCTGCTGGTTACCACCTGATAAGGAGCGGATTTGTGTTCGTTGACTTGGGGTCTTGATGGCCATGGCATCAATCATGCGTTGGGTGTCGCTACCCATGGAAGCATTGCGAATCAGACCTAACTTACCGCGATAGTGGCGCATGTTAGAGATAACCGTGTTAAAACGAATGTCCGCGATTGGGAAAATCCCAGTTGCCCGGCGTTCTTCTGTCACTAAGGCAAAGCCATTTTTGATAGCGTCGCGGGAGTTGTTATTATGAATTAACTTACCATTCTTGTAAATCTCGCCACTGGCTAGGGTTGCAATCCCGAAGATACATTCAATTAGTTCAGTCCGACGAGACCCCACTAAACCGGCAATCCCCAAAACTTCGCCTTCGTGAACAGTTAAGGATACGTCTTGAATGCTTGGTTGATATTTAGCGGTCAAATTGCGCACCTCTAAGGTTACCTGGCCAGGATGATTGTTGCGAGGTGGGAAGCGATGGCCGATATCCCGCCCTACCATGAGTTGAATGATACGTTCCATGGTTAAGTCTTTAGCTGCTTCTGTCGCAATCCATTGGCCGTCTCGCATAATGGTCACTTCATCAGAAATGGCTAAAATTTCTTCCATCTTTATGGGAGATATAAACCAAGCCACAACCTTGATCCTTGAGTTGGTTCATGATGCGGAAGAGGTGCTGAACTTCTTGCTCCGTTAGAGAGGAAGTTGGCTCGTCTAGGATAATTACCTTGGCATCGTAGCTGACTGCCTTGGCAATCTCAATCATCTGACGTTGGGAGACGGAGAGTTTACCAATGATAGTCCGTGGATCAATATCCAAGTTGAGTTGCTGGAAGATGGCCTTGGTATCTTGGTACATCTTATGCTCGTCAATCAGGCCAAGTTTGTTTTTTGGGAAGCGGCCCAACCAGATATTTTCCATGACGCTACGTTTAAGAACCTGATTCAGTTCCTGATGGACCATGGAGACGCCTTGTTCCAATGCTTGTTTTGGGTTGTTAAAGCGTACGGGTTGGCCATTGAGTTTGATACTACCGGAGTCCTCGATATAGATACCGAAGAGACATTTCATCATAGTTGATTTACCAGCACCGTTCTCACCCATGAGGGCGTGAATGGTGCCTAGGGCGAACTTTAAGTCGTGCACCGTCCAAGGCTTTGACCCCTGGAAACTCCTTGACGATATCTTCAATATCCAATAGGTACTCTGCGATTTGTGTCATAATGTCACCACCTTATAGGATTTGAGTCTATTCTACCTCCAATGGCGAAACGCTTACATAGAATAATTTACGCATAAGGTTCGAAAATTTACGCTATTGCTAGATTGATTCAGACTTATAATCGCGTTATAATAGGAAGATAGAAAATACATAAGGAGGAAAGAAGATGTCAATTTTAGATGATTTAACATGGCGTGGTGCCATCAATCAGCAGACTAACGCTCAAGGCTTAGAAGAACTAGTAAATAAGAAGGCGATTGGCTTATATTGTGGCGTCGACCCAACAGGGGATTCCATGCACATTGGACATTTAATTCCCTTTATGATTCTTAAACGATTCCAGCTGGCTGGGCATAAACCAGTAGTGCTAATTGGGGGCGGCACGGGCTCAATTGGCGACCCGAGTGGGCGTAATAGCGAGCGGACCTTGCAAACCATGGATGTGGTAAAGGAAAACGCGCGTAAATTAGCAGACCAGATGAACCGTCTCTTCCTAAAAGGGGATGTTCAAGCGAGTGGTTTCCGGATTGTAAATAACTACGACTGGCTTAGCCAGATCTCGCTCTTAGATTTCTTGCGTGACTATGGTAAACATTTCAACATTAATAATATGTTGGCTAAGGATGTTGTCGCGTCTCGACTAGAGGTAGGGATTTCCTTTACTGAGTTTAGCTACCAGATCCTTCAATCCATTGACTTTGCCCATCTATATAAAGAATACGATGTTCAATTACAAATTGGCGGCGCCGATCAATGGGGCAACATTACGGCCGGATTGGATTTTATTCGTCGGACTGAAGGCCATGAGACTGAAGTCTATGGGCTGACCATTCCGCTTATGCTCAAATCTGATGGCACTAAGTTTGGTAAAACAGCAGGTGGGGCAGTTTGGTTGGATCCAGAAAAAACAACGCCATTTGAGTTCTACCAATTCTGGCTCAATCAACAAGATGGTGATGTGGTTAAATTCCTTAAGTACTTTACCTTCTTATCTCATGAAGAGATTGATGCCTTGGCTGTCGAAATTGAGACTCAGCCTCACTTGCGGGTTGCCCACAAGCGTTTGGCTGAAGAAGTGACGCGCTTTGTTCACGGGCAAGAGGCTCTGGATGAAGCCATTCGGATTACAGAAGCTTTATTTACAGGCGAGGTGGGTTCGCTCACGGTTCATGAAATCGAGCAAGGTTTTAGAAATATGCCGCAAGCCAGCGCCTCAAGAGAGCAAGCTAACCTAGCTGTTTGGTTAGTAGATATTGGTATTGTTAAATCTCGTCGTGAAGCCAGAGAATTTATTTCTAATGGCGCGATTACCTTGAATGGCACCAAGGTAACCGATGTGGAAGCTGTGATTACGCCTCAAGATGCTATTGGGGGTAAATATGTGGTCGTACGCCGGGGTAAGAAAAATTACACACTCGTTACCTATCAAGATTAAGATGTGAGAAGCAGGCTTTTGGGCCTGCTTTTTTTGCTCGCGAGTAAGGCGGGGTGAGCAAGTAGGTGGGGGATTGTCTCAATTCCAGGGCAGAAAAGGTCCCCAAAAATAACCGCGAAATAATATCGATGTTGCGTCAATATAACAACCTTTAGGTTTACTATATGTATAGCACCATCTTCAAGACTATCTTTTAGGATAGCTAAATCAGGCTAAAGGTCTAGACAAAAGTAAAAATCAGCTCTGTAGCTATATTTCGTCAATTGTAGAACGTCGAAGGGGAGGTATATCTGTCTATCTATTGTGGCAAAAAAGAGTCAAAAAACGAAAAATAACCAAGTAAAATTACAGCTATGTTACAGATGCTATACGAATCGTCGAAAAACCGCACCTTAGCCAAAACTTGTGGTATCATGTAAGCATGTCATAAAAAGATAAACCAAAACCTGTGTCCAACACAAGCGTGATATACAAATTACGAGACTAAAAGGAGTCAAATCGCTTATGAACAAGAGATTATTCAAAACGTTATTAACTTCAGCCGTCGTATTAGGGAGCGTAGCTGCACCTGTGGCTGCTTTCGCACAAGACTACGATTCATTAATCGGGCAAAGTGAAAGCCAAATCGAAAACTTATCGGCTGCTCAAGCACAACTTTACGCACAATTAGCAAGTTCTTATGCTAAGTTGCAAGAAGTTCAAGCGCAAGCAACTACTCTTCAAGGGAATATCCAAGAAAATGACGCAGCAATTGCAAGCTTACAAGCAGAAATCAAAGACTTAGAAGTAGCAATTGGCAAACGCGAAAGCCTCTTGGCAGATCAAGCTCGTGCTGTTCAAGCAACAGGTGGGGCAGAAAACTACGTTAACGTTGTAGCTTCTTCTAAATCTGTTAGCGACTTTGTTGGTCGTGTAGACGTTGTGAAGAAGATGGTTTCAGCTAACAAAACACTTTTAGGCCAACAAAAGGCTGATAAAGAAGCTGTTGAAACTAAGAAATCTGCAGTAGAAACGACTAAAGCAGACAACGTTGCTAAGCATGTACAATTAGAAGCACTTAAAGGTGCTTTGACTGAAGAGCAAGCTAACAACGAAGCAGTATACAACCAATTGACTTCTGACTTATCATTAGCACAAAATGCTCGTGAAGCTTTAATTGCTGAAAAGGCTGCTTACCAACAGCGTCAAGCAGAGATTGCAGCAGCACAACAAGCAGCGGCTGAACAAGCTGCCGCAGAAGCTCAAGCACAAGCTTAGCACAACAACAAGCACAAGCAGAAGCAGCTGCCCAAGAACAAGCGGCTCAAGAGCAAGCAACTCGTGAATCTCAATTAGCTGAGCAACCAGCACCAGCAGCTGAAGAAGCAAAACCAGCTGCACCAACTACAGAAGCTGAAGCAACTAGCCAAGCAGAAGCAACTGAAAGTCAAGCGCCTGAAGCTCCTACATCTGAAACTCCAGCAGCTGAAGAATCAACTGCTGCAGAAACTCCTTCAGCTCAAGAAGAGTCAACAACTCCAGCGCCACAACCTGCTCAAGAAGCACCAGCAGCTGAGGAAGAACCAGAAGCTCCTGCAGCGGCTGAAGAAGCGCCAGCAGCAGAAGCACCAGCGGCTTCAACTTATGGCGATGTATTATCAACAGCTGCTAAATACGTAGGGACTCCTTATGTATGGGGCGGTAAGAGCCCAAGTGGTTTTGACTGTTCAGGTTTCGTACAATATGTCTTCAAAGAAGCATACGGTATCGATGTAGGTAGCTGGACAGTACCACAAGAATCTGCAGGGACTCGTATCTCTGTATCTGAAGCTCAAGCGGGTGACCTCTACTTCTGGGGTGACGCAGGTTCAACTTACCACGTAGCGATTGCAACTGGTGGCGGGAACTTCATTCATGCTTCTCAACCAGGTACTCCATTAGGCTACAACAACATCCAAAACTTCACACCACAATTTGCAGTGCGTGTACGTTAATAAGAAGTATATTAAAAGCTGGGATTTGTATCCCAGCTTTTTCTTACTATATATAATAGAAGAGAGTTGGCAAGGACCAACTCTCTTTTGTATATGTTGCTTACTGCAAGCAGTATTTTTATTCCAAAGGGAAGAGCCAACTGGCAAATTGGGGATTGAACAGGTCTTGCGCCTCAATCCATTGATAGGTAAGCTTAGTGGTTACATCACTAGCCTTGTCAGGCTGATTTTGACCAGTTTGCCCTGCTGCATAGCCTAAAGCATAGGGATTGGGCGTGAGATTACGGCGGATGTCTCCCTGCTTCGATGGCGCTAAATACCTGAGGTTGATAGCCGATGCTGTAGATGTCAGGAATAGCTAAACTTTGATGCAAGTAACGGGCCAGCTCTTGTATAGAGACTTGATCGAGTAAGACGACAGCCGGCTTTGGAAGCTAATGCTTCAACGGCACGAAGCATAGCCTGTTGATTTTCGAGTTTGTCGCCTTCTAAAGCAAGTGTCTGGTAGGCTTGGCCAGACTGATCTAGGACGTCCTGAGCTCCTTTTAGGCGCTCGATGCTTTCTTGGTTGTGTGCCTGATAGGCTAAAATGAGAGGGGGCTCTGTCCCACTATTGGCTTTCAATGCTTGTGCTAAGACCTGGCCTTGCTCCAGAGGCGCCCAACCAAGTTGGCTTGCTTGGGATAGTTGGACTTTTGGGCTATCGATTAAGGCCACTTTAACCCCTTGCTTAAGCCAGTTTTCCAATTGAGATGTTAACTCAAGGCTATAGGTAGAGTGAAGTATCACCTGATCGCCTGTTAGGAGTTTTTGCTGGCTTAAGAGGGCCACTTGTTCATCAAGATTTTCTGGTAAAGCTAGGGTCTGAATCTCTATGTCGTCAGATGGATTGATTGAGGCTTTGAGCCCTGCCAAAAGTTGTTGGTTGTAGGGCTGGCTCAAGGCTTTACTGCTAGCAAACAAGATGCGATGTGTAATGGTCTGAGTAGGTTGACCAAGCCAAAGGCTCAATGCTAAAAGGCTAGCTAAACTGACTAGGATAAGTCCTAATAATATAGTAGAAAGTTTTCTCATGATGGCAAGTCCTCCCAATCTAAGCAAGGAATCGAGAGGCTGACGCAGGTTCCTTGGTCTTCTTGGCTATCAATTGTTAGCCCATATTCTGGCCCAAAATAGATTTGCAAGCGCTCATGGACGTTGCGCAAGCCAATGCCCGCTACATCAGATGGCTGTTTTAGCTCTCGGCGTAGTTCTTCCAAACGCTCCATACTCATGCCTTGGCCGTTGTCTTTAATTTGGATTAGAATACCTTTTTCTGTCTGCTTAGCTTCAATTGTTAGCAAGCCAGGTTCATAGAGGTTGGCCAAGCCGTGTATAATGGCGTTTTCCACAATAGGCTGTAGGATTAGTTTGATAGTAGGGTATGAGCCGACTTTCTCTGGTAGCTGGAGTTGATAGGTAAATTGTTGATTGTATCGGATTTGCTGAATCTCTAGATAGTTAGTGACGTGTTCAAATTCACGTTCCAAGGGGATATACTCCTTTGCCCTTACTTAAGGTAATGCGAAGTAGCCGACCTAAAGGCAGTCACCATATGCGAAGCATCTCTGGTATTTTGACTTTCTATCATCCACAGGATAGACTCCAAAGTATTATAGAGAAAATGAGGTTGGATTTGGGCTTCTAAGACATTTCGCTCACTTTTGCGTAAAGCGGCTTCTTCAAGTTTAATTTGCTCCATGAGTTGATCCACTTGGTTGAGCAGTTGGTGATAGGCCTGATAGAGCTCATTGGCTTCATCGTAACCAGAAGTCTCATAGTGACCAGTCGGAAGATCCTGAAAGTCTTGCATATGGCGCGCAAGGCGACGAATAGGACGGGCAATAAAACGAGCTAGTAAGTAGGCCAGAACGTTAATTAAGAAGGTCAAGGCTAAGAAGAGAATAAGCGAGGTCTGTAGAATTCGTGACAGACCACTAGCCAACACTTCTTGTAGGTAGGTCTTTCCGACAACGCGCCAATGGGTACCGGCCATAACCTGACTGGCTAATACGACATGGTTATCCTTATCTAGTTGGACCTTTGTGGGCTCTGTTCCTAAATCTGGAATAGTTTCCCGCTTGAGTTCAGCGGTCATCAGGGCTTGGTGGGGATGGTAGATGAGTTCTTGTTGGTCATCTATCAAGTAAGTGTAGCCTTGCTTGCCAATCCCTCCAGTCTCAAAGAAACGCTGGAAGGTTTTGATTTTATAGTCGATAAGTAGAAGGCATCGCTTGCCTTGATGGTTGAAGGGGATAGTATTAGAGATAACCCAAGGAAACTCTCCCTGGAAAAGGTGTTGAATATGAGGTTTAGAATAGAGCGTCTGATCGTGCTGTGCTTCTTTTTGATACCAATCGGGAGATAAAACCGGATGTTGGCTATTCGTTTTAAGTTGAAAACGGCTAGGAGCAAAATCTAGTACTTGGCCCTGTTCATCCAGCACCGCGATAGATTGGATATCTCGGTTAAGGGTGACGCTAGAATCAAGCAAATCATGCAAAGCTTGAGGTGTTAGGCTTTCGAGTGTGATGCGGCGGATGATTGCCTCGTTGGCAACATCCATTGTGGCAATCATGGTTTCCAAGGCTTCTGTCGAGCGCGCCACGTGTTGTTCGGTTAGGGTCATGGTCTGCTTAATTAAGAGATCGCGTGCAATTTGATAATGGCCCCAGAGACTAATGCCTAGAATAGAAGTTGATAAGAGGAAGCAAGTTAAATAAATCACTCGGTGCAAGGGTTGACGCTTGGTAGGGGTCATAGTGAGGGGCTCCCTTCTTGGGCGGCTTCACGAATTTGGCGCGGCGATAGGCCAAAGTAGCGCTTAGTACTATAGGAGAAGTAGTGAGTGTCGGTATAGCCGACGGCTAAGGCTACTTCTTGTACCTTGGCTGAGCTAGTTAGTAAGAGCTCTTTTGCCTTATTCATACGAATTTGAATCAAGTGTTCCTTGAAGGATTGTCCTGTCTCGCGAGTGAATAGAGAGCTGAGATAGTTAGGGCTGACATGCATTAACTGAGCCAAACGTTTGCCTGTAAAAAGTGGGTCTTGATAATGTTGTTGCATTAAACGCAAGCCTTGCTGGGTTAAAGATTCTTTGAGAGTTTGGCGTTCGCTCTGGATTAAGAGTAATAACTTTTTGCTGTGAGCCAGGAAGGTCTGCATTAAATCCGCTACTGGGGCTTGGCTAGCTACTACCATTTGAGACATAAAGGACTCAATCAACGGTGAGTTTTGGATGCCGGTGAGGTTTTGACTGATGCGAATAACCCGAGAAGTTAATTCTAGGAAAAAGAGATAGTCGGCCGAAGGAGTAGAGGATTGGAGATGACTTTGGTTAATTAAGCTCACAATGTAATCCTCAAACTCAGGATAGGAAGCAATCTTAATCAAAGACAAGAGTCGTTGATCAGGTGTCGCATCGTAGTCTAGGTTTGATTCCATCTCGACACTGAAATCGCCATAGTAACATAGGGCAGTATTTGGCACCGATTGACAGTAATCATATGCCTGTAGGGCCTGATGATAGAGGCGTTTTAAGTCCATCAAATGTGAGGATACTTGACTAATACCAAGGTAGAGGGTACGTCGATAATTTTTCAGGAAGGTTTGCTGGATATCTTGCAGCAAAAGGTCGAGGCTAGTTGAGATATCGGGCTTATCATGGCTAAGGATGATGATTAACTTACCAGCAAAAGGGAAGGCTTCGGCCGGCAAATATTTATGACAGACCTCTAGGACGGTCTTGCGATAGGAGACCCAACTAAGCTCTTCGGCAAAGAGAATGTCTCGCATATCCGGGCTGATGGCGTGGATAGGCTAGAAGACTGGCGTGGACAGAGGCTAATGACGGTATAATGAGGGCCGGGAATTTCTAATTGATAGAGATTAATACGGTTTTGCCAGTAAGAGGTATCTTCCAGGGATAAAGGCTCGGTTACAAGGCTAATAAGCAAACTCCGACGGGAGGCCTCAATGGTTGTCATATACTCCCGTGTCATTTCCTGCATATCCAGAGCACGCTGGCGCTGAGCGTCTAGGTTCTGGCTAACACGGGATAGAGCGGCTTGGATATCTGTAGGAGTGATAGGTTTCAGTAGATATTCTTGAATATTTAGACGAATAGCATTCTGAGCATAGTCGAATTTGTCGTGGCCACTGATAAAGATAATCTTGATAGTGGGATCAAATTCGTAGATGGCTTGACTCAATTCAAAGCCGTCCATGAGTGGCATGCAAATGTCGGTAATGACAACATCGGGACAAGTTTCTTCGATAATGGCTAGGGCTTCTTGCCCATTGCTGGCAGTGCCTACTAGTTCATAGCCCAAAGAAGTCCAATCCATTAGGTTGACAATGGACTGGAGCACAAAAGTCTCGTCATCTACAAATACAAGTTTTCGTCGGGTGGTCATGCAAGTCCCTCCTGAGGACATAAATAGGTAACGCTTTCTATCAGTTTAACACAATTTTTGGGGATAGCATAGGGCCCTATATAAAAAGCCACAAGTCATCAGACCTGTGGCTTTCTAGTTTTAAGCTTATTTTTTAAGTTGGAAGGTAATATCGCCGGATTTAGTTAAGGACTTAAAGTCTTTGTCATAGAGGTTGACGTTCAAAGTAAGTGAGCGATCTTTGTAGAGATCATAGTCATCCTTGCTGTAGACGAATGCTAAGTGGTAAGTATACTCTTGGCCAGGTTCTACTACTTCCTTATCTTTGGCCGGCTCAACTTCAACCATGCCTTCGTGCATTAATTTTAGTTGGTCATTGAAAACTAAGTTACCAGCGGTCTGACGTGCGTTCAAGGCAACTTTACCCTTGTTCTTAACGGTAATTTCAGCAGTTAAGACTACCACACCACCTTTAAGTTTTTCGAAACGGCTAGCTTGATCCTCGTTAGGCTTGAAGTCAACCAATTGGTAGCCGTTCAAAGTCACATCATAGCCTTCAAAGTTAACGTTTTGCTTATCAGTACTTGAGCTAATGAGGGTCTTAGTTCCCCAGTTTTCAGCAGTCAGTTTGTCAGGGTAGAATTTGCTAGCCGCTGAGCGTTTTTCTTCCCCTTCTTTAGACGTTGGCAGAATAGTAGATGCCGTAGGTACAATAGCATCCGTAATTTTGTCCCCTTGATTAGCTAATACAACGAGGGTATCGAATGATAACTCGCCATTTTTGTTTAATTGTTTGAGGGCGTCGCCACCAATTGTTAGGACAACGAAGCCACGAAGCTCAGTTTTAGCCTTAAGTACTTGCTTTGGCGTCTACAACAGCCTTGGTTAGGTCTTTCGTCTCATCTAGTAGGTTGTTGTTGTGGCTCACTGCTCTGTTATAGCCTACAATGGAGCCAGAGAAACCGCCGGTAATATAAGTATCTTTATCTGAGTCATTCTTAAGGGAGACATCAAGTACAAGAACAGCGCCAGTTTTGGGTGTCGCCACCAAAAGGAATCTCTAAGTCCTTTGGAAAAAAATCTTTGAGGGAGATTAAGCTGTAGGCATGGATGGTTTCCGTAACAGGAGCCTTGCCTAAGGTAATAGGGGTTGAGTTTGTGTAAGTTACGCTGGCTTCTTTAGCAGAAGCTGCAGTCTTGATAGCCTCCGTTACCGCCTTGAAGTCTGTGCTAGATTCTGAGCTAGCGGTACTTTCTTGGCTACTAGCGCTTGACTCGCTGCTTGAAGATTCTGCCAAAGCGATTGATGGTCCTGCTAAGAGGGCCGTTAACGATAAGCTGCATAGGAAAATGCGTAAAGTTTTTTTCATTTCATTACCTCCAATAGTAAATCCTAGTCATATTATAATACAGAATGGATAGGCATGCAAAGTTGTCTAGTGCTATGACTTGATAGGGCCCAAGAGCATGCTAGCCCAAGCTTCATGGAGTGATTCTTGATCGGAAGGTTGGAAGAGGCCAGCCAAGACGTCGCGATAGAGGCGAGAAAGTTCGTTTTGGCTGAAGTAGGCTTGTCCTCCACAAGCGCGAATCACCTCTTCGACTGCTATTTTAGAGGCTTCAACGGAACGGTTTTTTAGGGCGGACAGGCGTGGTAACCAGCTCAAATCATAAGGTTGACTTTGATCTAAAGCTTGGCAGAAATGATTGAGTTGAGGCGGGATGGCATCCAGTTGTATAGCGGCTTCGGCCAAACGCCAACGAATGTTTTTGTCCTGGTCGTAGGTCGTCTGATTGCTGACGGAATAACGTTTTTTGACCGTTTCTAGTCCCAGTTCGAGGGCTCGTTGGCCAATACCTAAATAGGTAGCTGCGAGTAGAATCTCGAAATAAGCGAAAATACCGAAAACGGTGGGATCTAAACTTGGACCAGGAGCCAGTTTGGCCAAGATTTGTTCAGGTCTTACTTGCAGACCCTTGAGCGTCACGCTGTGTGATTGAGTGGCACGCATACCGAGCGTATCCCAGTTTTCGTGAATCTCTAATTGATTATCTTGTTTGTGGGCATAGGCAAAGACAGACTGGGCTTGTTCTTGGCTGGAGTCGGTCGCAAAGGTCACGAAACGGCTGCAGGCTTTAATCATCGACAGGAAGACCTTGTCGCCGTAGAAAAGATAGCCCCCATCTGATTGGGGTTGAGCCTGGCAGATAGAGCCGAAGAGGACGCGGTCGTTAGAAGGTTCCGAGATGCCGAAGGCTAGGAGGTGACCTTCAGCCGCGTCTTTTAGGATTTGCTGGCCTGCAGTTTGGTCATGAGCTACTAGATGACGGCCCAAGCCTACAATGATCTGGTGCATATTAATGCCTAGGGCAGTACCAGGTGCTGCCTTGGCTAGGCGGGTTTGTTCCTGCGCGATTTCTTGAAGTGTGAGACCGTGCCCGCCAAATTCTTTAGGTACAAAGGCCTTGTAGTAGCCAGCTTCTTTGAGAGCTTGATAGTCTAGCTCAGGAAATTCGTTGCTTCGGTCGTAATGGTCTGCGCGTTGATGGATAGAATCGAGTAGTGAATCAGATAAAAACATAGCGGACACTCCTTGGAAAGTAGTTAGTAAAATAGATGGATGCTTGATTTCCTTCCTTATTATAACATGATTGCTGTGTGTCGCCTTGCTAAACGCTTGCAAATAGCGACTGACGAGGCAAATGTGATACAATGAGAATAGCAAAAGGAGGGCGAGAAAGATGAGATTGTTGCTAGCAGAAGATGAATTAGATTTAGCTAAGGGAATCCAGGCTATTCTCAAGCATTATCATTATGATGTGGATCATGTAGCAAATGGAGAAGAAGCCCTCTTGTACGCACGCTCTATGGAGTATGATGGCCTGATATTAGATGTCATGATGCCTAAGAAATCGGGCTTCGATGTCCTAACGGCTTTACGGAGCGAGGGTTCTCAAGTGCCAACCTTGCTTTTAACGGCCAAAAACCAAATTGAAGACAAGGTTCAGGGTCTTGACTTAGGGGCGGATGATTATTTAACTAAGCCCTTTGATATGCAGGAACTTCTAGCCCGTATTCGGTCTATGTTGCGACGTCCGGCCAACTTGGTAGAGAATGATTTGCGTTATGGTGATTTAACCCTCTACCGGCAACGGGCCAGTCTAGCGGTAGGGGCGGCTGAACTCGCCTTAAATAAGCGAGAGTTTCAACTGATGGAGATGCTCTTGTTGAATCAACAACAGGTTTTGTCTTCCGATTTAATTATGGAAAGAATCTGGGGCTTAGACTCCGACGCGGAGATTAATGTGGTCTGGGTCAATATTTCGTCCTTACGCAAAAAATTACAACAGCTGAGTTCTAAAGTGACGATTAAGGCCTCGCGAGGCCTGGGTTACCAGCTGGAGGTGGCGCATGATTAAGCAGATGCAAGGCCGCTTTTGTCAGAATCGCCATGCTATCTTTTACGGCTGTGCTCTTGTGCCTGCTCCTGGGTTTGAATGGGCTCAACTATTGGCAGACGGTTCAAGAGCTAGATGGCGAAGCAAGTCACCTAATAGACCAGAGCCAGAATCAGCATCAGGGCAATCAGGAAAGACCGCCTCTGCCGAAGAATCAGGGCTTTGATTGGGCTAGACTCTGGCAGAGCTATCAGGAACCGAATTATCACACGGCTCGTTATATATACGCTAAAACCGATGCCGATGGTAAGTTAGTGACTAGCCAATTAGACCGCATGGATGATTATGACCAGGGGACTTTGGCGAATATGCTCAGTCCACTCTTGAAATCTTCTAAAAACCGGGGCTGGATTGGCGTCCCTGCGCTACTATCAGCGGACGAATTCGCAAGGAGAAAAGGAATGGCTCTTTGTAGATGCTGGTCGCCAACTTCAGGCGGTGACTCGCTTGGCCATGATTTCGCTGGGTATCTTGGTTTTGACCTTACTCATCGTCTATGGTCTACTTCGATACTTTTCTAATAGAGCCATTCGGCCTTTGATTAACAATATTAAACGTCAACAGGAATTTATTAGTAATGCCAGCCACGAGATTAAGACCCCTTTAGCGGTTCTGGCTACCAATAACGATGTCTTAGAATTGACAGGATGCAAGAATGAATGGACCCAAAGTAATCGCAGGCAAATCCAACGCTTAAATGCCTTAGTGGAGCAGATGCTACAATTAGCTCGCTATGATGAAGGCCGAGTCGCGCTAAATCCAGAGTCTCTGGATTTAGTCGCCTTGTTAAAACAAGCGTTGGATGATCTTGGGGGATTGCTTGAAGCAAACCGGGCGCAGGTTTCCTTGAATTTGCCTGATAGTATTCTGTTAACTATCGACAGGGCCTCTTTTCAACAGGTCAGCCAGGTTCTACTCGAAAATGCCCTTCAGTATCATCTGGCAGGGACAGAGATTGAGGTTGGCTGGCGACAAACTGACAAGAGCTTGTTTGTGGCCAATCATTGTCAGGAAATGAGTCAAGAGCAGGCAGAGCGCTTATTCGAGCGTTTCTATCGGCCAGACCAAGGGCGCCAACGTGACCAAGGAGGAAGTGGGATGGGCTTGTCCTTAGCCCAAGCGGTAGCAGAACGCAATGGTTGGCATTTAAAAGTCGGCATGCGTTCAGAGACTGAAATAGAATTTACTATTCGATTCTAGCTAGGCGAGCAATCCTGCTTGAAGTCGCTAGGGCAGAGTACTAAAATAGGAAGTGCGATACATATTATATAGTAGAAAGAAGGAATAGGATGGAAATCAATGAAACTTTGTTACGTGCCTTGAGTGAAGTCAATGGGATTGCGGGTAATGAAGGTGCGGTTCGCCAACTTTTCAAAGAAGAAACGGCACCTTATGCGCAAAGGCTACGTTCAAGATGGTCTTGGTGGCTTATTTGCGGAGCATATTGGGGATGCCAGCGGTCCACGGATTATGATGGCAGCTCACTTTGATGAAGTTGGTTTTATGGTTAGTCAGATTACGGATAAGGGCTTCCTAAAGTTTGTGCCGATTGGTGGTTGGTGGAGCCAGGTAGTTTTGGCCCAGCAAGTGACCGTTACGACACGAGACGGCAAAACCTACCATGGTGTGACGGGCTCTAAGCCTCCACATGTTCTGCCTGCGGAAGCACGCAAGGTGGCGGTCGATATAGCGGATGTCTTTGTCGATTTAGGAGCGACTTCTAAGGAAGAAGTGCTAGAGTGGGGTATTCGTCCGGGGGACATGATTACGCCGTATATCGAATATCGTCGTCTCAATGGTGGACCTTTTCTCTTGGGGAAAGCTTGGGATAACCGCATCGGCGTTGCAGTTGCGATTGAAGTATTAAAATATGCAGCCAGCCAAGGTCACGCTAGCCAGCTCTTTATCGGGGCGAATGTTCAGGAAGAAGTTGGTTTGCGTGGCGCTAAGGGCGCGACCCACAAACTGAATCCTGCTATTAGTTTTGCATTAGATACAGGGACAGCGGGTGATACACCAGGTATGACACCTAAAGAAGCAGATAGCGAATTAGGCAAAGGGCCTCAAGTTTTAATCTATGATGCGTCCATGATTCCGCACAAAGGCTTGCGTGACTTTGTGATTGATGTGGCGGAAGAAGAAGGCATTCCATTCCAATTCACCAGCATAAAGGGTGGCGGAACGGATGCTGGGGCACAGCACCAAAGTCTTGATGGCGTGCCATCCATTGCTATTACCATTCCGGTTCGCTATTTACATTCCCATACTTCGATTATTCACGAAGATGACTTCAAACATACAGTGGCGCTGATGACCGCCTTGCTCAAACGCCTCAACAGTCAGACGGTTGCCGATATTGTGGCTAATGTCTAGGGGGTAGGACATATGCATATTCATTGTTTAGGATGTGCCGGAGGTTACCCAATGGGAGACAATGGCACGACGGCTTTTGTGGTTTCAAGTCAGGACCGGTCCTATCATATTTTGCTTGATGCAGGGAGTGGCGCTGCACGTGCCTTAGAAATTATCTAGATGTACTAGAGCTTAATGCTGTCATTATTTCCCATGACCATGCTGATCATGTGGCGGATTTAGGTACTATCCAGCATTTATTAATGTTGAAACCTTCAGGTGCTAAACATGCGCCAGTGCCTATTTATTTGCATGACCAATCGGTATTTCCGCCATTGGCTATTGAGGACAAGACCAGCCAATTGATGACTTATGGGGCGGATAGTGTCTTAGAATGTGGGCCTTTCCGCGTAAGTTTTTGCCAGACGGTCCATCCACTTGTTTGCTATGCTATGCGTGTGGAAGAGATGGAGACAGGGCAAGTCTTAGTCTTTACGGCTGATACTGGCTGGTGCCCAGAGCTAATCGACTTCAGTCAGGGTGCCCATGTATTAATTGCTGATTCGGCCTTTTACTAACGAACGGGGGCGAAACGAGATTCATATGACGGCTAGTGAAGTCGCGCAATTGGCCAATCAGGCTCATGTGCGAACGCTGATAGCCAGTCATATGGCGCCACATGCGGATCAAACTCTCATCCTCCAACAAATAGCGACGGACCTGAGTGCCGACATTAACTTAGTTCATTGTCAGCCGGGACTGACTTTATCACTTTAAGAGGGAGACTATAAAATGTATTTTGTTGATAATGGTAACAACTATGATGCAAGTTTGAATATTGCCTTGGAAACTTATTTGGTGGAAAACCGATTGGTCGATGAGCCAATCTTGCTCTTCTACATCAATGATCCTTCTATTATAGTAGGAAGAAACCAAAACACCATTGAAGAAGTAAACCAAGCCTACGTAGAAGAAAAAGGAATTGGAGTGGTTCGCCGTATGTCCGGCGGTGGGGCTGTCTACCACGATCGAGGGAACTTTTCATTTTGCTTCATTAAAGACGATGACGGCTCCTTCCGAGATTTCGCTAGCTTCACGCAACCGGTAATTGAAGCTTTGCATAAAATGGGAGCAAAAGGAGCGGAGCTCAAAGGGCGAAATGATCTGCTGATTGAGGATAAGAAGTTTTCAGGTAATGCCATGTATGCAAAGAATGGCCGTATGACTGCCCATGGGACCATCTTGTTTGATGCAGACCTAGAAGAGGTCACAAAAGCTCTTAAACCTCGCAAGGAAATTCGAATCCAAGGGAATTAAATCGGTGCGAAGCCGCGTGACTAATATTAAACCTTATGTGTCACCGGAATATCAAAAACTCACTACCGAGGAGTTCCGTGATTTACTCTTGCTTGAAATATTTGGCGTGGAAAGTCGCGACCAAGTCAAAGAATTTAAGTTGACTGAAGCGGATTGGGCCAAAGTCCGAGAGATTCAAGCTGAACGCTTTCGGCAATTGGGAATGGAACTATGGACAATCACCAGCTTTTGCTATCCAAATGAGTCAGAAGTTCCCATTTGGCTTTGTCGATTTCCGCTTCAATGTGGAGCAAGGGGTTATTAAGGAAGTTAAAGTCTATGGCGACTTCTTTGGGCTTGGGGACATTAGCGATGTAGAAGACGCGCTAGTAGGCGTCCGCTTCGAGCGCGAGGCTGTCAACCAGGTCTTTGAGAACTTAGACTTCAATAAATATTTTGGTCGAGTAACAGCAGAAGAAATTCTGACCTTAATCTTCGGCTAGAATTGGCACTATATATAGGGGGAGCCACTTGGCTATACAACCTATATATGGTGTTTTTCTTTTGGACCAAAAAAAGGACTTAAAAGTGGCTAGAAAGTGTTGACTTAGTGGGCTTAGTCATGGTATATTACATTATGTTCTTAGGAACACACGAACCATTTTCTAAAAATCGTCAAAAGCATTCGAAAAAGCTTTGACATGAGGAGAAGATGGTGCTAATATATAGAAGTTGTCGCTGAGACGACGGCCAAGCAAAAAACTTCGAAAAAACTTCTGAAAAGTTGTTGACAGGAAGTAAGGCTTGTGCTAATATATAGAAGTTGTCACGTGGTGACGACGAGCACATTGAAAACTAAACAAAGACACACCAAGAATGTGAGGGTCATCGAGGTAAACTTGATGAACAACCAACAATTCGGCAGCAGACAAGCTGGGTAAAAAACAAGCTAGTAAAGAAATGAGTCAAGTAGACTTATGAATTTTTTCATGAGAGTTTGATCCTGGCTCAGGACGAACGCTGGCGGCGTGCCTAATACATGCAAGTCGAACGAACCGCGACTAGAGTGCTTGCACTTGGTCAAGGTGAGTGGCGAACGGGTGAGTAACACGTGGGTAACCTACCTCATAGTGGGGGATAACAGTCGGAAACGACTGCTAATACCGCATAGGGACATAGGATCACATGATCCAGTGAGGAAAGGTGGCGCAAGCTATCGCTAAGAGATGGACCCGCGGTGCATTAGCTAGTTGGTAGGGTAAAGGCCTACCAAGGCGATGATGCATAGCCGACCTGAGAGGGTGATCGGCCACATTGGGACTGAGACACGGCCCAAACTCCTACGGGAGGCAGCAGTAGGGAATCTTCCGCAATGGACGCAAGTCTGACGGAGCAACGCCGCGTGAGTGAAGAAGGTCTTCGGATCGTAAAGCTCTGTTGTTAGAGAAGAACAGCGCATAGAGTAACTGTTATGCGTGTGACGGTATCTAACCAGAAAGCCACGGCTAACTACGTGCCAGCAGCCGCGGTAATACGTAGGTGGCGAGCGTTGTCCGGATTTATTGGGCGTAAAGGGAGTGTAGGCGGTCTTTTAAGTCTGATGTGAAAGCCCACGGCTCAACCGTGGAGGGTCATTGGAAACTGGGAGACTTGAGTGCAGAAGAGGAGAGCGGAATTCCATGTGTAGCGGTGAAATGCGTAGATATATGGAGGAACACCAGTGGCGAAGGCGGCTCTCTGGTCTGTAACTGACGCTGAGGCTCGAAAGCGTGGGGAGCAAACAGGATTAGATACCCTGGTAGTCCACGCCGTAAACGATGAGTGCTAAGTGTTGGAGGGGTTCCACCCTTCAGTGCTGGAGTTAACGCAATAAGCACTCCGCCTGGGGAGTACGGCCGCAAGGCTGAAACTCAAAGGAATTGACGGGGACCCGCACAAGCGGTGGAGCATGTGGTTTAATTCGAAGCAACGCGAAGAACCTTACCAGGTCTTGACATCCCGACGACCGCTCTAGAGATAGAGTTTCTTCGGAACGTCGGTGACAGGTGGTGCATGGTTGTCGTCAGCTCGTGTCGTGAGATGTTGGGTTAAGTCCCGCAACGAGCGCAACCCCTATAACTAGTTGCCAGCATTGAGATGGGGACTCTAGTTAGACTGCCGGTGACAAACCGGAGGAAGGTGGGGATGACGTCAAATCATCATGCCCCTTATGACCTGGGCTACACACGTGCTACAATGGATGGTACAACGAGCAGCGAACTCGCGAGGGTAAGCGAATCTCTAAAAGCCATTCTCAGTTCGGATTGTAGTCTGCAACTCGACTACATGAAGCCGGAATCGCTAGTAATCGCGGATCAGCACGCCGCGGTGAATACGTTCCCGGGTCTTGTACACACCGCCCGTCACACCACGAGAGTTTGTAACACCCGAAGCCGGTGGCCTAACCTTTTAGGAGGGAGCCGTCGAAGGTGGGATAGATGATTGGGGTGAAGTCGTAACAAGGTAGCCGTATCGGAAGGTGCGGCTGGATCACCTCCTTTCTAAGGAGTAACGGAACCTCACAGAGCTTGCGTCTTTGTTTAGTTTTGAGTGTGCTATTATAGCAAACTCAAAAGGGTTTAAATAATCCGGGCCTATAGCTCAGCTGGTTAGAGCGCACCCCTGATAAGGGTGAGGTCGATGGTTCGAGTCCATTTAGGCCCATTGGATACAATTAAATATCCAGCTACGGGGGATTAGCTCAGCTGGGAGAGCGCCTGCTTTGCACGCAGGAGGTCAGCGGTTCGATCCCGCTATTCTCCATAGCTTATCATTTTTGGTAAGCGAACTTGCACATTGAAAACTGAATAACCAAACAAACCGTTTTATCATCCGACAGGATGGATGGTAAAACACATTATTTCTAAAATAATGAACCGAGAATTGACCGAGTCTGTAAGAAATTACAGAGTAAGAAAAAAATAGCGCGAAAGTATCATGCATCAAGTATGATCGTGGTTAAGAAACAAAGGGCGCACGGTGAATGCCTTGGCACTAGGAGCCGAAGAAGGACGTGACGAACGACGAAATGCTTTGGGGAGCTGTAAGTGAGCTAAGATCCAGAGATATCCGAATGGGGGAACCCGGCTAGCGTAATGGCTAGTCACACCTAAGGGTGAGGTAGACGCAGAGAACTGAAACATCTAAGTACCTGCAGGAAGAGAAAGAAAAATCGATTCCCTGAGTAGCGGCGAGCGAAACGGGAAGAGCCCAAACCAGTGTGCATGCACACTGGGGTTGTAGGACTCTAACGTGGACTCAAATGAGTTAGTAGAAGCTGGTGGGAAACAGCGCCAAAGAGGGTGAGAGCCCCGTATACGAAAACTGATTTGTACCTAAGAGTATCCTGAGTACGGCGGAACACGTGGAATTCCGTCGGAATCCGCCAGGACCATCTGGCAAGGCTAAATACTCCCTAGTGACCGATAGTGAACCAGTACCGTGAGGGAAAGGTGAAAAGCACCCCGGGAGGGGAGTGAAAGAGTACCTGAAACCGTGTGCTTACAAGTAGTCAGAGCCCGTTAAGGGGTGATGGCGTACCTTTTGTAGAATGGACCGGCGAGTGACGATAGTTGGCGAGGTTAAGTTGAAGAAACGGAGCCGTAGCGAAAGCGAGTCTGAATAGGGCGAAAGTCAGGTGTCGTCGACCCGAAACCAAGTGACCTACCCATGTGCAGGTTGAAGGTGCGGTAAGACGCACTGGAGGACCGAACCAGGACACGTTGAAAAGTGTTTGGATGACGTGTGGGTAGCGGAGAAATTCCAATCGAACTTGGAGATAGCTGGTTCTCTCCGAAATAGCTTTAGGGCTAGCCTCAGAGTAAGAGTCATGGAGGTAGAGCACTGTTTGGACTAGGGGGGCTCACGCTTTACCGAATCCAGATAAACTCCGAATGCCAAGGACTCATCTCTGGGAGTCAGACTGCGAGTGATAAGATCCGTAGTCGAAAGGGAAACAGCCCAGACCACCAGCTAAGGTCCCAAAGTAACTGTTAAGTGGAAAAGGATGTGGAGTTGCATAGACAACTAGGATGTTGGCTTAGAAGCAGCCACCATTCAAAGAGTGCGTAATAGCTCACTAGTCGAGTGACTCCGCGCCGAAATGTACCGGGGCTAAACAGTACACCGAAGCTGTGGATTCAATTTTTAAATTGAGTGGTAGGAGAGCGTTCTAAGGGCGGTGAAGGCATACCGAAAGGAGTGTTGGAGCGCTTAGAAGTGAGAATGCCGGTATGAGTAGCGAAAGACGGGTGAGAATCCCGTCCACCGATAGACTAAGGTTTCCTGGGGAAGGCTCGTCCGCCCAGGGTTAGTCGGGACCTAAGCCGAGGCCGACAGGCGTAGGCGATGGACAACAGGTAGAGATTCCTGTACTTGTTAACAATGTTTGAGCGATGGAGGGACGCAGGAGGCGACGCCACGCAGACGGATGGAAGTGTCTGTAGAAGCACGAAGTGGTGGTATGAGTCAAATGCTTATACCTATAACTGTGACGTGTGACCTGGAGCGAAATTTAAGTAGCGAAGGTGGCTAATCAAACTGCCGAGAAAAGCTTCTAGTGAGTTGTTAACAACCCGTACCGCAAACCGACACAGGTAGTCAAGTGGAGAACACTAAGGTGAGCGAGAGAACTCTCGTTAAGGAACTCGGCAAAATGACCCCGTAACTTCGGGAGAAGGGGTGCTGACAGAGATGTCAGCCGCAGTGAATAGGCCCAGGCGACTGTTTATCAAACACAGGTCTCTGCAAAATCGAAAGATGACGTATAGGGGCTGACGCCTGCCCGGTGCTGGAAGGTTAAGAGGAGTGCTTAGGAGTAATCCGAAGGTACGAATTGAAGCCCCAGTAAACGGCGGCCGTAACTATAACGGTCCTAAGGTAGCGAAATTCCTTGTCGGGTAAGTTCCGACCCGCACGAAAGGCGTAACGATCTGGGCACTGTCTCAACGAGAGACTCGGTGAAATTATAGTACCTGTGAAGATGCAGGTTACCCGCGACAGGACGGAAAGACCCCATGGAGCTTTACTGTAGCTTGATATTGAGTGTTTGTATGGCATGTACAGGATAGGTAGGAGCTGAAGAAGTGTGGACGCCAGTCTACATGGAGGCGCTGGTGGGATACTACCCTTGTGATGCGGACCCTCTAACCCACGTGTAACAGCACGGGAGACAGTGTCAGGTGGGCAGTTTGACTGGGGCGGTCGCCTCCTAAAGAGTAACGGAGGCGCCCAAAGGTTCCCTCAGAATGGTTGGAAATCATTCGTAGAGTGTAAAGGCAGAAGGGAGCTTGACTGCGAGACCTACAAGTCGAGCAGGGACGAAAGTCGGGCTTAGTGATCCGGTGGTACCGTATGGAAGGGCCATCGCTCAACGGATAAAAGCTACCCTGGGGATAACAGGCTTATCTCCCCCAAGAGTTCACATCGACGGGGAGGTTTGGCACCTCGATGTCGGCTCATCGCATCCTGGGGCTGAAGTCGGTCCCAAGGGTTGGGCTGTTCGCCCATTAAAGCGGTACGCGAGCTGGGTTCAGAACGTCGTGAGACAGTTCGGTCCCTATCCGTCGCGGGCGTAGGAAATTTGAGAAGAGCTATCCTTAGTACGAGAGGACCGGGATGGACGCACCGCTGGTGTACCAGTTGTTCTGCCAAGGGCATCGCTGGGTAGCTATGTGCGGGATGGATAAGCGCTGAAAGCATCTAAGCGTGAAGCCAGCTTCAAGATGAGATTTCCCATTCGAAAGAAGTAAGACCCCTGAGAGACGATCAGGTAGATAGGCTAGAAGTGGAAGTGGAGTGATCCATGGAGCGGACTAGTACTAATCGGTCGAGGTCTTAACCACAAGATTTGAGGTTAGGTTTGAGGTTATTCAGTTTTGAGTGTGCAAGCACTCATATAAGACAACACCCAAGTGTGGTGATAATGGCAAGAAGGACACACCTGTTCCCATTCCGAACACAGCAGTTAAGCTTCTTAGCGCCGATGGTAGTTGGACCTTTGGTCCTGTGAGAGTAGGTCGTTGCCATGCTGGGTGAGATTGTCTTGATTCCGCAATAGCTCAGCTGGCAGAGCGCATGACTGTTAATCATGATGTCGTAGGTTCGAGCCCTACTTGCGGAGTTGGTTAGCTGGAGAGTTGTCCGAGCTGGCCGAAGGAGCACGATTGGAAATCGTGTAGGCGGGTAACACTGTCTCATGGGTTCGAATCCCATACTCTCCGTTAATATGGTCCGTTGGTCAAGTGGTTAAGACACCGCCCTTTCACGGCGGTAACACGGGTTCGAATCCCGTACGGATCATAATTAATTTAAATATTAATTAAATAACCTGGAGGTTTAGCTCAGCTGGGAGAGCATCTGCCTTACAAGCAGAGGGTCAGCGGTTCGATCCCGTTAACCTCCATTTCCAAAATGGTTCCGTGGTGTAGGGGTTAACATGCCTGCCTGTCACGCAGGAGATCGCGGGTTCAAATCCCGTCGGGACCGTATTGGCTTGGTAGCTCAGTTGGTAGAGCATTTGATTGAAGCTCAAAGTGTCGGCGGTTCGATTCCGTCCCAAGCCATTGGAGGGATAGCGAAGTGGCTAAACGCGGCGGACTGTAAATCCGCTCCTTAGGGTTCGGCAGTTCGAATCTGCCTCCCTCCATTAATTATAGTAGGGAAGAACATGCCCTCCTTTTTAGGGACATAGTTTAACGGTAGAACAACGGTCTCCAAAACCGTTAGTGTGGGTTCGATTCCTACTGTCCCTGTTGTGCTATTATGGCGATCGTGGCGAAGTGGTTAACGCATCGGTTTGTGGCACCGACATTCGGGGGTTCGATTCCCCTCGTTCGCCTATTTTATATTATCATTGGGGTATAGCCAAGCGGTAAGGCAACGGACTTTGACTCCGTCATTCGTTGGTTCGAATCCAGCTACCCCAGTTTTTTTTATTCATAAATGGCGGTATAGCCAAGTGGTAAGGCAAGGGTCTGCAAAACCCTCATTCACCGGTTCAAATCCGGTTACCGCCTTAAACCTCATATATTATCATGCCGGCGTGGCGGAATTGGCAGACGCGCTGGACTCAAAATCCAGTGCCCGCGAGGGCGTGCCGGTTCGACCCCGGCCGCCGGTATTCTTCCATCAGAAATGATAGGAAAGCATGAGTCAAAAAGAACCTTGAAGATTACTTCAAGGTTCTTTTTGTATATTGGGTTGATATGGGCCAATAAAAGAGCCCTAGCATGCGCCAGGGCTAAAGGCAAGATTACATGCCTTCGTGCATTGTACGGTTGATAACGTCCAATTGTTGTTCGCGGGTCAATTTGTTGAAGTTAACAGCATAACCAGATACACGAATAGTCAATTGAGGGTAGTTTTCTGGATGTTCCATAGCATCCATTAAAGTATCCCGGTCAAATACGTTGATGTTAAGATGGTGACCGCCTTTTTTGGAGTAACCGTCCAACAGAGCAACTAAGTTTTCGCAACGTTCCTTTACTCGCTTTTACCATAAAAAACACCTCTTTGTGATTTTGATAACTATATTATACCATAAAATACTGAGAAAGCGCAACAACTGTTGTTATCATAGACTTGGTACTTGTTTAGACTTAGTGTAAAAAGTAGTTAAATTGACTAATAATATATGGCTTTATTTTCATAAACAATGATTGGTTTAACAACAAAACCACTGACGTGAGGGCCAGTGGTTTTTCATAAAGAAACTGTGCTAATTTTTTCTCGCCATATTTTCGGGTAGGCGATACGATTTCTTTGAGACTGCGAGTTTGGATCAGGCTTGAGGCATGGAGGTTACGATAGGCGCGCGGTGTCATGCCGACTGCCTCATGGAATTTATTAGAGAAGTAGGAAACTGAGTTAAAGCCGACCATCTCAGTAATTTGCAGTACAGTGTAATTGGTAGTCAGTAGGAGTTCTTGCGCTTGTGTCAGGCGGACTTGATTGAGATAGTTAATAGGTGAGAGGCCGAGTTCTTCCTTAAATTGGTGGGATAAGTGGAAGCGAGAAACATGGGCTCGCTCTTCTAATTGCTCAAGATTAATGTTCTTGGAGAAATGGTTATCGATGTAGTGCTTAGCTAAGCTGACACTGGCAGATAAAGGCGTCTCCCGTGCCATAGCTAGCTGGCTATTAGCTACATTATTAAGTCTAAGAATCAAGGAATTAATTAAATGGTCGATGATTTGGCTAGAGTAAGGCTGATTTAACTCACATTCTGTCATCACTTCACGGATAAGACGATAGAACTGATGGTTACTGTCTTCGAAGCTAAATAGACCATTATCTGTAGCATGAGAGGGTAGGATAATCTCTGGCCCCTTGATTCCTATTACTAGATACTTGAGTGGGTAGATAAGGGAGGTATGCTCCGTATGCTCGATGAAGGGGATTGACCAGTAGGAGAGAGTGTTTGTGGATGGGAGTCCTCCCGAATTCAGTTAGCAGATAACCAGATCCGTCCAAACAATAGAAAATTTCGGCGAAATTGTGGTGATGCATAGTGGAATGCCAGTTAGCATCATAGGAGACAATATTAACTGATAGAACCTGGAAATGATTTTGACTGACTTCTTCAGGTTGATGGGTGATGGTATAGCGAATATACATGTGGGGACACTCCTTAAAGTTATTAAAACGCTATCATTTATCTAGTTACATTATACAACAATCCGCAAGAATCTGCAAGTATTATAACAAGAATCTGCAAGTAAAACGGTTGCACCTATGGTATGATAAGAGTGTAAGATCCAATAAAACTTTTATAAGGAGTGTTTTACATGAAAAAAGCTTTAGTATCAGCAGCTGCTTTAGCTTGTGCTTTGCCAAGTTTCTTCGGAGTTGCCAATGTGTCAGCTGAAGAAAAGGTGACCTTAGACTTCGCAGCCATCGAAACAGCTTATGGGACCAAGTTATGGCCAGAAATCATTGAAGCCTATAAGCAAGTCAATCCAAATGTCGACATCAAGTTGACCATGGAAAAAGAACTCGAAGATGCGATCACACCACGTCTCCAATCTGGTGACTACCCTGACGTAGTGCTCTTAGCACAAAGCCGTAAGAAAGCTTTGCCAGAGACCTTAATCAAGGATAAGGCTTTAGCTGACTTGACTGATGTCTTGGACATGAAGGTCCCAGGCGAAGATAAGACAGTTAAGGAAAAACTCTTACCAGGCTTCACTGATTCTACTTCAACTAACCCTTATAACGATGGCAAGACTTACTTAATGCCAATGTTCTATTCTCCAACAGGTCTCTTCTATAACAAGGCCCTCTTCAAAGCAAAAGGCTGGGAAGTACCTAAGACTTGGGATCAAATGTGGAAATTAGCTGAAGAAGCTAAGAAAGAAAACATTGCCCTCTTCACCTATCCAACAGCAGGCTATTTAGACACCTTCTTCTCTAGCGTGATTTACTCCGCTGGTGGGGCAGAACTCTTCAACAAGGCCATGAACTACGATCCAGAAGTTTGGTCTGGCGCTGATTTAACCAAGGTATTCGAAACTTTAGGTGAGTTAGCTAAGAACACTGAAGCAACTACTGTAGCTAATGCTAACAAAGACGGCTTCACTAAGAACCAACAAGCAGTCCTAGACAACAAAGCCCTCTTCATGCCAAACGGTAGCTGGGTAGTGGACGAAATGAAAGATGCACCACGTGCTGACGGCTTCGAATGGGGCATGGCAGCAGTGCCAACCCTCAAAGAAGGTGGCAAACAATACGCTTATACCTTCTTGGAACATATCTGGATTCCAAAAGAAGCTAAACAACAAAAAGCAGCCAAAGAATTCATTGCCTTCCTCTACTCTGACAAGGCAGCTGAAATCTTCGCTAAACACGGGGCTGTTCAACCAGTTAAAGGTTTGATCAGCAAGTTACCTGCTGAAAAACAAGTCTTCTATAAAGTCTATGACGAAGGTGTATTACCAGGTTTAGGTGGTTTCGTATCTGCTGAAGCTATCGAAGGGGTAGACCTCAAGGCAACACTTTATGAAGCATTCAACTCTGTAGTATCTGGTGACCTCAGCGTGAAAGATTGGCAATCTAACGTCGTAGAAGTAATGAAACAATTCCACGACAGCATCAGCCACTAATGCTAGCTTAAGCATTGACATAGTGCCCACTTCCGCCTTGGTGGGAGTGGGACTTTTATTGATAACGCACGTGTTGATGCCTCTTATGAGCCAGGGTCATACTTATAAGAGACGCCAGCACGGCGATTTAGAAAGGAGTACTTATCATGAATTCAAAAGCATCCAAAACCCGCTTTGCCTTGATTTGCGTGATACCTGCGACCCTCTTGTTCGCCCTCTTCATGTTGTATCCGACATTTCAAGTCTTTCGCATGTCTCTCTACAAGTGGGGTGGATTCTCAGCTAAAAAGACTTTCGTTTACTTCGATAACTTCGTTAAGTTGTTTAACGACACCAAATTTATCCGGGCCTTCCAAAATACCATTGTCTTAATTGTGCTGGTGACCATTATTACCCTAGCCATTGCCATTCTCTTCGCCTCGATTCTATCGACAGAGAAAATTAAGGGACAAAACTTTTTCCGGGTAATTTTCTATATTCCAAATATCTTATCCATCGTTGTTATTTCCGGGATTTTCTCCGCCATCTATGACCCTAACAACGGGATGTTAAATTCTTTCTTGGCAATCTTCAGAGGGGAGCAGGCTCCACCGATTCTCTGGTTGGGGGACAAGCACTTGGTGCTCTATGCCTTGATTGGTGCTTTAGTATGGCAGGCCATTGGTTATTACATGGTCATGTACATGGCATCAATGGCCAATATCCCAACTTCCTTCTATGAAGCAGCTGATTTAGATGGGGCGGGTAAGGTGAAGCAGTTTTTCGCCGTGACCCTGCCACTAGTCTGGAATAACATTCGGACCACCTTGACCTTCTTCATTATTTCCACCATTAACCTCAGCTTCCTCTTGGTTCAAACCATGACCAGTGAAGGGCCAAACGGGGCCTCCTCGGTAGTCTTATCCTACATGTATGGGCAAGCCTATACCAACTCATCCTATGGCTACGGGATGGCCATTGGGGTTGTCATCTTCATCTTCTCCTTCGTCTTGTCAGCGGTCGTTAGTGCCGTAACCAAGCGGGACATTCTTGAATACTAGAAAGGAGCCAGTCAAATGAGTCGTTCAACGAATCGTTTATACAAGATTTATCTACTTAGTGCTGTCGCTCCTGGCTATTTCGATTATTGTGCCAGTGGGCTGGGTCTTTCTGGCCTCACTTAAGGAAAATTCAGAATTCTACCGTTCGCCTTGGTCCTTGCCAATGGGGCTCTACTGGCAGAACTTTGTCGATGCCTGGAACCGGGCTAGCATGGGGGCTTATGTCTTCAACTCGGTAGTCGTAACGGCTATGGCTTTGGCGCTTCTCTTAGCCTTGGCCTTGCCAGCCGCTTATGTTTCTAGCGCGTTTTGAATTTCCCAGGGCCGTGGCCTTTTACGTCAACTCTTTAAGGGTGGACTCTTCATCAACGTTAACTACATTGTAGTACCCATCTTCTTGATGTTGGTCGATGCCAAAAAAGGCTTTAGCCATGATGCCGGAACTCTTAAACAATCGTTTCATCTTAGCTTTGGTCTATGCGGCAACTTCTCTGCCATTTACCATCTATCTCTTAGTCTAGCTACTTTCATGACCTTACCGTCAACTTTTGAAGAAGCAGCTTCAATCGATGGGGCTAATCATTTTACGACCATGATGCGGATTATGATTCCGATGGCTAAACCAAGTATTATCACGGTTATTCTCTTTAACTTCCTAGGCTTCTGGAATGAATATATCATTTCCTTTACCCTGATGAATAAACAAGAGTTACGGACCCTGCCAGTGGGGTTTGATGAACTTAATGGCAGCGCAAAATGCGGCCCAACAATACGGCCAACTCTATGCCGGCATGGTCATGGTCATGTTGCCAACCCTCATCCTCTATATTTTCGTTCAGAAGCGTCTGACCGAGGGGATGACAGCGGGCGGCTCCAAGGAATAAGCCAAGCCTTGATAATGAGACTTTAGATGACGAAGGAGATGTAGTAAATGGCCAAATCAAAAGGCAGACTTACGTTACCAAGTGAGCGCAATTTCCTTGCGCAAACTCAAGAATTATTAGATCGATGGGGGGCTGATGCCATCCGCGATTCCGATGGGACCAAATTAGAAGAGGCAGTCAAAGATTTAGATGCTTCTATCTATACAACCTATTTCGTAGCTCGAAATCATAATGATTTTATCAAAGATCATATGGAAGAGTGCCAACAACTCTATTTGATGTCACCCTTCCATACCGCAAGCAAAGAAAGCTTAGCCATTGATTTCATGCAGGGCTACTATCGGGAACAAGTAGTACCTGACTATCACCATGATCCTAAGGAGTGGTGGGAAGTCATTAACCGCACCACTGGCCAAGTAGTCCCAAGCAGCCAGTGGCAGGTGGATCAAGAGCGGGACCTAGTGATTGTGGAAGGGGCAGAGCTCTTCCATGAATATACGGTTTCCTTCTTGGTTTATAAGATTTGGGACCCAACTCAAATGTATAACCATATCACTAATAATTGGGGAGACTCAGTGGCTCATGATATTCCTTTTGATGTGCGTCAGCCACATTCCAACCGCTTCATGGTCAGACTACCTCAGACGTTGGTGCCAGGAAAATCCTAAGACGGATGTGGTCCGCTTTACCACCTTCTTCTACCATTTCACCCTGGTCTTCAATGACAAGGCCAAAGAGAAATTTGTCGACTGGTTTGGCTATGGGAGCTTCTGTCTCACCAGCAGCCATCCTAGCCTTCCAAGAAGCCAAAGGTTATCGTCTGAGACCGGAAGACTTTGTTGACCAAGGTTACTATAATACGGCTTTCCGCGTGCCTTCTAAGGCTTACTTAGACTATGTCGATTTCCAAAGTCATTTTGTGGCCCAAGAAGCCAAGAAGTTAGTGGATATCGTCCATGAAGCTGGCAAGGAAGCCATGATGTTCCTAGGCGATAACTGGATTGGGACCGAACCTTATGGCCCTTATTTCAAGGATATTGGCTTGGACGCAGTGGTTGGGCTCAGTCGGCGGCGGGGCAACCTTGCGAATGATTGCCGATATTCCACATGTTAAATATACCGAAGGTCGCTTCCTGCCATACTTCTTCCCAGATACTTTCTATGAAGGAAATGATCCGACCATTGAAGCCAACGAGAATTGGCTGACAGCACGTCGGGCCATTATGCGTAAGCCCGTTGACCGGATTGGTTATGGGGGTTATCTCAGCCTCGCCTATAAATTCCCTAAATTTGTTTCCTATATCGAAGAAGTGGCGGATGAATTCCGGGATATCTACGCCATTGTCAAAGACACCAAGCCTTATGTGGGGCTAAAAGTAGGGATTCTCAATGCTTGGGGGGCACTTCGGACCTGGCAAACGCACATGGTGGCGCATGCCTTGCACTATAAGCAAATCTACTCCTATCTGGGGATTCTAGAAGCCCTCAGTGGTGCGGCGGTTGAGGTAGTCTTCTTGAGTTTTGACCAGGTGATTGCTGACGGTGTGCCGGCAGATGTGGACGTCTTAATTAACGCAGGCGATGCCGGAACCGCCTTTAGTGGTGGTCAACATTGGGCACGGCCAGAATTGTTAAGTGCCATTCGTCGCTTCGTCTACCAAGGTGGCGGTTTGGTGGGCGTTGGTGAGCCAAGTGCCCATCTCCAAAATGGTCGTTTCTTCCAATTAGCTGAAATTCTCGGGGTGGATAAGGAGTTAGGCTTCTCCCTATCGACTGACAAATACTTCACTCAAGCCCAAGGCAGTCACTTTATTACGGCAGATTTAGTGACTGGTCAGGTGCCAGATTTCGGGGAGTCCATGCATAACCTCTATGCCCTAAGTGAAGAGACAGAAATTTTAGAATACAGCAATGGCGAAGTTCATATGGCGGCACACGATTATGGTCAAGGCCGCGGGGTCTACCTAGCTGGCCTACCTTACAGCATTGACAATACGCGTTTACTCATGCGGGCTCTTTACTACGCTGCCCATAAGGAAGCTGACTTTAATAAATGGCATAGTAGCAACCCAGCTGTTGAGGTTCATGCCTACCCAGCTAAGGGCAAGTATGCAGTTGTCAATAATACCGCTGAGCCACAAGTCACGACTGTCTATGATGGTCAAGGAATTAGCCAAAGAAGTTTCCTTGGCTGCGAGCGAAATTCGATGGGAGGAGATTTAGATGTCTCATAAAATTCGTGTTCTCATTCGTCTTCTGGTTGCCTTGGTCTGCGTTGGCTTTATCATTCACCTTCAAACCACGGTTAGCCGAGAAAATCTCTTGGGCATGCTCTTAGCTTTGGCTGGTTTGCTAGCGGTGCTCTTTGACTATAACTACGACTTTAACCATCCTAAACGCGACTAAAGGCTGGATGGCTCTACCAAAGGAGAGGAGGAAGGAAAATGAGAAAAGCAATGGGTGTGGATATCGGCGGAACCAAGGTAGCAGCGGCTATCATTGACGAGCAGGGACGTATCACTCACCGTGTTCAAGTGCCCAGCGATACCTCTTCCAGTGAGGCCATGTTAGAATGCGTAGTGGGTGTCATTGACGCCTGCCTAGCAGAGGCGGGGGTGGATGTATCGGATTTGACCGGTATCGGCTTAGGTATACCAGGTAAGGTGGATAGCCTAAACGGGGTAGCTATCTTCCAAAATAATATCCCTTGGGAGAAGTTTCCGGTGGTAGCGCGCCTGGCGAACCGCTACGCCCAAGTGCCAATCGCCATTGAGAATGACGTCAAGGCGGCTGCCTATGCGGAGTATCGATTGGCTGGCATGGGGCCGCTGGATGTGTTCGGCTATTTGACGGTCTCAACCGGGATCGCCTGCACTAATATCGTCAACCATCAGATTATTCGCGGTGATGGCTTCTCAGGTGAAATTGGCTTCTTGCCAGTGCCCTCCTCTACTGGCCTTCGTCCTTTGGAAAGTGTCTGTGCTGGGCCCTGGGATTGAGGCCATGGCACGCGCCCTCTATCTGGATGATCGGATTACGGTGGCCCAAGTCTTCGCTCGTGCCCTCAAAGGGGAACAAATTGCCAATGAATTAGTAGACCAAAGTGCCATGGGGGTGGCTATTGGACTCTTCGCTATGATCTGCCTCCTAGATCCTAAAGAAATTGTCATTGGCGGTAGCGTGGCAGTCAAGAATCCATTCTATGTGGAGCGGATTAAGGCGGTCCTAGAGCGTTATGCCCACAAAGAACAAATGCATATTCTGCCTCACATTCGGGTCACAGACCTGGGGGGAGATAACGGAATTATTGGGGCTGGCTTCCTGGTGATGCCCGCCCAGGATATTGAGATCTTTTAAATAGGGGAACTTTAGAGAGGGGGCTAGACACTGAAGTCTAGCCCTCTTGCTCTGATTTTAAGCCTAATAAAAAATCCCATTATATCATATATGATATAATGGGAAATTCTCTTAAAGATGAAGTTTAGCTGCAGCCGCCTTGTCCAAGAGGAGGGTCACATCAGGGTGACGCTGGAGGATGCTGGCTGGCAGGTCAGGGGTCACAGGCCCTTCAACCAGTCCGTAAATAGCATCGGCTTTCTTTTCGCCGTATGCCATGAGGATGATTTTCTTAGCGGCCATGATGGAAGCAATCCCCATACTGTAGGCTTGAGTCGGCACGTCTTCGACACGATCGAAGAAACGTTTGTTAGCCTCAATAGTGGATGGAGTCAAATCGACTAGCTGGGTTAAGCCATCGAATGGCGCCCCTGGCTCATTAAAGCCAATGTGACCGTTAGAGCCAATCCCCAAGATTTGTAAATCAATGGGATTGTCTGCTAGGACTTGATTATAGCGTTTGATTTCATAGTCGCTATCGGTTTGGTCCCCGTCAGGCAGATAGGAATGTTTGAAAGGCTTGTGCTGGAAGAGATGTTGGTGCATAAAGTAGTGATAGCTCTTTGGATGGTCGCTAGACAAGCCATAGTATTCATCCAAGTTGACAGAAACTGATTGACTAAAATCTAAATCGGACTCTACTAAACGTTGGTAGAGCGCTTCGGGAGTCGAACCAGTTGCTAAGCCAAAGGTTTTGGGACCAGTTGCCAGCGCTTGGACGAAAAAGTCAAAGGCCTTATCGGATGCCGCATCGAACTGATCATAAACAAGTATTTCCATGGAATAATACCTCCAAAAATTGCAATAAATTAATCTACCCTTAGTGTACCACAAAAAACATGGTAGCGCTTCATGTACAGACAAAAATTTTTATTTTTGTTACTTAAGACAAGTTTCAGTTTAATTTTGGTCGAAACGCATATTGAAAGAAAAGCCCTTACAGAGTAGAATATAAATATAATGAAAAATCAGTAGAGGAGTTAGGCCATGTTTGAATTAGACAAAGCCGCGTTAGAGGCACTAGGTGCTGAAATTACAACGCGAGAGATCAAGCAACAACCATCTATCTGGCGCGAAACCTACCAAATGTATCTTGACCGTCAGGAAGAAATTAAGGGCTTTATAGGTGCCTTGTTAGAATCTTATGGGCGCCTAGAAGTGATTTTTACAGGAGCAGGGTCATCTGCTTATGTTGGACAAGCCATTACAAATTATTTACGTCAAGTTAACGACGTGTCTCGACTTAACTTCCGTCACGAGCCGACGACGACCATTGTCTCCAATCCGGCGACCGTCTTCCAGGCAGATTTGCCAACCCTTTTGGTGTCCTTTGCCCGTAGTGGTAACTCGCCAGAGAGTGTGGCAGCCGTACAATTAGGCCAGTCCTTGGTCAAGGATTTTTATCAATTAACCATTACCTGTGCGCCAGAAGGCCATTTAGCCAAAGCCGCGCAAGGGGATGACCACAACCTAGTGCTCTTGCAGCCGAGTCGCTCCAATGATGCAGGTTTTGCCATGACAGGGAGTTTCTCCTGCATGATGCTCACCGCCTTGCTAGTCTTTGATCCTGCCTCTGATGCCGATAAGGCGGCTTATGTTGATCAAATTGCCAAGATGGCTGAGACAGTCTTGGCTCGTGAAGGTCAACTTCAGGCTTTGATTGCTAAGAATCCACAGCGGGTCATCTATCTGGGATCGGGTGGCTTTGAAGGCCTAGGCCGTGAGACCCAATTGAAGATCCTAGAGTTAACGGCTGGGGCAATTGGCAACCGTCTATGATTCCAGCATGGGCTTCCGTCACGGTCCTAAATCTTTTGTTAACTCTGAGGCTTTGGCGCTAGTCTTTGTTTCCAACCAAGCCTACACCCGTCTCTATGACCAGGATATCCTAGCTGAATTGGCCGGTGATCAGATTGCCCAAGCCGTTGTAGCCATTCAAGTGGGAACCGAGGCTGCGCCTGGGGTAGAGGTCTTTTGATTTCGATTCGGCTCACAGTCAATTACCGGATGCCTATCTGGCCTTCCCATATTTAGTAGTCGGTCAGGTCTTGGCTCTGCTAGCGTCTGTTCATGTTCACAACAAACCAGACACTCCCATCACCAAGTGGCACGGTCAACCGTGTCGTGAAGGGTGTCACCATTCATCCTTACGCCTAGATAAGAAAGGAAGAATGCGTATGAAATACTATGTTTATGCTAAGCAAATTGTGCTCGATGACCAAGTCATTGACAAGGCCTACTTGACCATTGAAGACGGGAAGTTTGGTCCCATTCTGATGGAAGAGCCACAAGATGCTCCAATCCAAGATTATAGTAACTCCATTGTCGCCCCAGGTTTAGTGGACACCCACATTCATGGTTACAAGTCTCATGATGTCATGGATAATGACTTTGAGGGCATTAAGGTGATTTCCGAAGGCCTCCTATCCTGTGGGGTGACCTCTTGGTTGCCAACCACTTTGACCTCTTCTGCTCAATTGTTGAATGATGTCTGCGAAACTATCGGGAATCACTATCAAGAGGTGACCGGGGCTAAGATTCGTGGGATTTTCCTAGAAGGTCCTTTCTTCACTGAAAAATACAAAGGGGCGCAAAATCCTAAGTATATGAGCGACCCATCCGTTGAAAAACTAGCCAAATGGCATGAACTATCTCAAGGCTTGGTCAATAAAATTGCCATTGCCCCAGAACGCAAGGGCGTTAAGGAATTCATTGAATTTGCCAAGTCCAAAGGCGTCTATACGGCCTTGGCTCATTCAGATGCGACCTATGAAGAAGCGGCTGCAGCAGTTGATGCCGGCGCCAATATCTTTGTACATATCTATAACGGTATGAGCGGGCTTCACCACCGCAACCCAGGTATGGTAGGGGCGGCCCTGAGCCTAGACAAGGTCTTTGCTGAAATGATTTGTGATGGCCACCATGTTCATCCGGCGGCAGCTCGTGTGGTGACTCGTGCTAGAGGACTAAGGAAACCGTCCTAATTACAGACTGTATGCGGGCTGGCGGTATGGGCGAGGGCCAGTCTCGCCTAGGGGAATTTGAAGTAGTGGTCAAAGATGGGACTGCCCGTCTCAAGGACACCGGTAACTTAGCGGGCTCTATCTTAGAGCTCAAACAAGGGGTTAAGAATGTCGTGGACTGGGGCCTAGTTAGTCCCGCAGAAGCCCTGCGCATGGCCTCTCTGACACCTGCGCAATCGGTTGGCATTGAATCGGTCTGTGGCCGCATTGCCCCTGGGGTTATGAGGCTGACTTCATCGTAGTCAGTGATCAATTAGAATTAGAAGCGACTTATTTAGACGGCGAGCTCCGCTACCAAGCCTAAAAGTAATGGCTCAAAAAAGGAGAGAGATAATGATGAGACAAGTATCAAAAGCTAAATACCAAAAATTACAAGAACTATCGACTGAATCTGGGGTTATCTCAGCCTTAGCCATTGACCAACGTGGTTCCTTGCGTAAGATGATTGCTTCAGGTGGTGGCGTTGAAGATGTGCAACGCGCTGTTGAAGACTTTAAGATTGCCATTTCCGAAGAATTGACACCATACGCATCGTCTATTCTCTTAGATCCAGAGTATGGCTTACCTGCGGCTGCGCGTCGTTCAATCGCCGCAGGCTTGCTCTTAGCCTATGAAGAAACAGGCTATGATGCATCTGAACCTGGGCGTTTGCCAGACTTGTTGCCTGAGTGGTCTGCTTACCGTCTCAAAGAACAAGGGGCAGATGCGGTTAAGTTCCTGCTCTACTATGATGTGGATGAAGATGAAGCGATTAATGAACGCAAACACGCCTTCGTTGAACGAATCGGATCTGAGTGTGAGGCGGAAGATATTCCTTTCTTCTTAGAAATTGTCTCCTATGATGCGACCCTCAATGATGAGAAAGGGGGCGGAATTTGCTAAAGTAAAACCTCATAAAGTGTTGGAAGCCATGAAGATTTTCTCCCACAAACGCTACCATGTTGATGTCTTGAAGGTAGAAGTGCCTGTTAATATGAAAGTTTGTGGAAGGTTTTGCGGAGGGAGCAAGTGCTCTATAGCCGTCAAGAAGCTCTCAAACACTTTAAAGAACAAAGCGAGGTAACCCATCTGCCATACATCTACCTCAGTGCAGGTGTCTCTGCGCAACTCTTCCAAGAAACCCTGGACTTCGCCAAAGAAGCAGGTGCCGAATTCAATGGAGTACTCTGTGGCCGTGCAACTTGGAAGGATGCTGTGCCAATCTTCGCCTCAGAAGGTGACCAAGCTTGCCGTGACTGGCTAGAATCCCAAGGTAAGGCCAATATTGAAGCTCTTAACCAAGTCTTAGCGCGCACCGCAACACCGTGGACTAAGCGCTTGTCTGTCTTAGATTAAGTGAGCGAATACTAGACATCCTCTCCTCTCCGTGAGGAAGGGGTGTCTTTTTGTGTCTAGCGAATATCCTTAGTTTTTCTTAGGTTTTTGTGGTAGAATGAGGAGGTAAAGAATATCAAATACCTACTTGAATGTTACTTAACCAAGTAGAGCTAGGAGGAAAAGCATGGAGTTAATCGGTCTAAAAAAATGTTCGACCTGCCGGGAGGTAGAGCGACTACTTGAGGCCCAAGGCCTTACTTATCACTATCGCGAGATTAATGTGGATTATCCTAGCGCTCAAGAGCTAAAAACATGGTACCAGCAGGCTGGTCTCAACTCGACCAAGAAGCTAGTCAATACTAGCGGACAGCTCTACCGTGGCATGGGCCTTAAAGACCGTTGGGATGACTTAAGCTTGGACCAGCAATTCGAGCTTCTGGCGACCGACGGCATGTTAGTCAAGCGCCCGATTCTGTTGACGGATCAAGGACAGGTCTTTGTCGGACCAGATGTCAAAGCCTATTTAAACCAGCGCTAACGCTACTCTTTCCCCACAATAAAGGAGTCAAAGCCTATGAAATTATCACTTAAAAAAATGTGCCCTTGCCCTAATCTTAGCCAACCAAGTCTTAGTGGTGCCACAGTCCCTTTCCCAGATTGGTGCGCAAGAACGCCAAGATTTATCGCCTGTAACCCAGTTTGGCTCAGAACAAGCCAGTCAGCCGACGAGCGAAAGTTCCAACTCTAGTGAGTCCTCTAGTCAGCAAGAGGATCCCAATAAAGACTTACCAGAGATTAAAATAGACCAGCCAGAAACAATCCTAACCGCTCTCTATCACGACCAAGCGCGTGTAGTCATGAATGTGGCCTTAATCGATGGCCGTGATAATGGTCAACCTAAGGGGAAAACCTTGGTTACCATCAATTCTGGTGACATGCGTTACTTGCATCAAACAGATTCGCACGCCCTACCATTTTTACTGCCATGCTGAAGCTGTCAGAGGGCAAGGTGACGGCTGCTTTGGCAGGCAGTTGAAGACTTTGATGGGCTTTGCTAAGCAAGTGGCTAATAGTCAAGCGGAGGCTGTTAAGGATACGGCCCTAGATAAATTAGCTCATCTGGATGAAAGCAAGACCACTGCACTCAAAGATAAATTTGTAGCCTTAGATTCTACGGAACAGGCCCAAACGAGCTATCAAATCAGCCAAGATTGGCAGGCCTTCTATCAAGTGGTTTCTGACGGATTGGCTAGCGAGTCAACCCCAACCAAGCAAGAAAGACAACCAAGTGTTAAGCTATGAGTTATCGGATGAGGCCGGTAAGCAGTTGACGGCTATTATGAAGAAGCATCAAGCTGATTTTCCAAGACTTAAAGAGACCTTTGATTTGTTCACAGATGATTACGATGGGACCATCAGCTTGGACTATGCCAATAAGAAAAATCTCAGTTGGTCTGATTCAAGGTAAGGTAGCCTTGGAGTACCATTTAGATTTGAAAGCTGCGTCACTGACGGAACCGACAGGGGATGCAGTCTTAAGTCAAGCACAATTCAATGAAATCTTAGGTGCGGACTGGTTCCAAGGCCTTATCCAACTGGAAAAATTGATTAACTAAGCAAGAGGAGATGAAGGCGCATGTGGCAAAGAATGAACCAAGCCTGGCAAGATCCTGTTAAGGGCAGCTGGTGGAAGGTGCTTTTGCTGATTGGTGCCTATCTGGTCAGCCAAATTTTGGCCGAGTGGGGATTGATACAGTATGGTCTGGCTCAATCAGGAATCGACTCCTATGACTTAGTAGGTGCCGATTTAAGTGACTTGGTCTATATACATCCTTGGGCTTTTGTCATTCTGGAGGCCATAGCTTTAGTGGTTTTAATCCTAGGGGTCTCTATTTGGGGCTTTAAGCTCTTTGATTGGACACTCAATAAATGGAAGCTCCTAGTCGGAGGTTTTGCTATTTACGGGATTATGTATTGCTACCTGACAATTTATGACCAAGTCCTGATTGCTTACAACCCAGCCTTTGAGACCACGCAGAATCAGGCGGCCTTGCAAGTATCGACACAGGGTGCCCCTTTCCTCTTAACCTTTTTGGCCTTGGCCATACTGGGACCTATTGTCGAAGAAATTCTCTTCAGGGGCTTAGTGATGAAGTATCTACTGCCCTCAGCTACCTTGGCTAGGTCTGGGGAATATCCAGTGTCATTTTTGGTCTCCTACATCAACCAGCTAATGCTTTAGAATGGGGCCTCTACGCTGGCATGGGCTTAATCTTAGGACTAACTTATTTGAAAACCAGGCGGCTTGAATATGCCATCTGTGTACATATTATTAATAACTGTGTGGCTGTCATGATGATGCATGGCCTATAAGGAGGGAAGACATGGCAGAATATGAATGTCTAGAAGAACAAGTGATTAGTACGGAATGTGAGCGACTCAAGGAAGTCATGGATCCAGATCAACTGGCTGCACAGGCAGCCTTATTCAAGGTTTTGGGTGATCTCAACCGAGTGAAAATTATGCATGTTTTGACGGTCTATGAACGCCTCTGCGTCTATGAAATCTCACGCTTAATTGATGCCACCGTAGCGACGACTTCTCACCATCTGATTACTTTACGGAAGCATGGGATTATTCGCTCAGAGAAGGAAGGTAAGCATGTGATCTATTCTTTGGATAGCCAATTGGTTTGCAAATTCATTGATTTAGCTAATCGCATGCGAGGACGTTGTCCAAAATGTGGGAAGATTCATGAATGATAGTCATCAAGATTAGACTGGGAGCTTGCTCCTGGTCTTTTTTGTTTCTGCGAATAAGCCTATGTAGAAGCTAGCGGGGTCTAGCAATCAAAATATGAATGAAATTGCCGTGAAATGGGGCTAAAAATCTGGATTCTTTACCAATTAAATAACTGCTTTGTAATATAATTTTCAAATTCTTTTCACATGTCGGTGCTAGGATAGAAACATCAAGAAAAACAATAAACTCATAGGAGAGAAAAGAGGAAGTTCAATGAAAAGCAGAAAAATCATTAAATTAGTCGTAGGTTCTTTAACAGGGGGCGCGCTTATCTTAAGTGGCTTGGCCTTGCAAAATGTCGTAACACCGACGGCTTCTCAGAATCAAACTGATACAGTCCAAGCCCAAGGATCGGCCAGTGAATTTGAAGAAACTATTATGAAGGCTGTTGAGAAGGCTAAAGACTCTGTCGTGTCTATCCAAAACTACCAGAAAGAAAGCCAACAAAATAATTTATATGGCTATGGCACGGGAGGTGAAAACCAAGTGGACTTGGAAGACCCAAGTGCCTCCCAAATTAGCGGGTGAAGGTAGTGGCGTCATCTATAAGATTGACGGTGATACAGCCTATTTGGTAACCAATAACCACGTGGTGGAAAATGCTGATTCCCTTAAAGTCAAATTAGCTGATGGGACCACAGAAGATGGGCGAATTGGTTGGCCGTGATGCCGTGTCCGACTTAGCTGTTGTCAAGATTTCGTCCAAGAATGTTAAATCGGCCATTAAGTTTGCTGACTCTGACGCAACTAAGGTAGGGGAGTATCGCCATCGCGATTGGGCTCGCCTCTAGGTAGCAAGTTCTCTAACTCTGTGACCCAAGGGATTATTTCGGGTCAATCACGGATTGTGCCAATGGACCTCAACAAGGACGGCCAAGCCGATATTGAGACCACGCTCATTCAAACTTCAGCAGCGATCAACCCTGGTAACTCCGGTGGTGCGCTACTCAATAAGGATGGCGACCTAGTAGGTATTAACTCTAGCAAGTTCTCGAATGTAGACGTCGAAGGGATGGGGTTCGCCATTCCGTCTAAGGAAGTGCAACGCGTCATTGCACAGCTAGAAAAAGACGGCAAAGTTACCCGGCCTTTCATTGGAATTAGCCAAAATGACTTAGCTAACATCACTAGCCGGTCTAAGACCGAAATTCTCAAACTCAAGTCCGACCAAACGGATGGGGTCGTGGTAACCGATACGGTCAAAGGCTCACCAGCTGAAACGGCAGGCCTCAAGAAATATGACGTTATCACCAAGATTGGCGATAAGGAAATCAAGAATATCTTGGAGTTACGTCGGGAGCTCTATGCCTATAATGTAGGTGACAAAGTAGAGTTAACCGTCCTCAGAGAAGGAAAGGAAACCAAAGTTCAAGTAACGCTTGGTGCCCAACCTGAGCAGCAAAGCAACAATAATCTCCAACAATATCAACAAGGCCAACAAGGTCAAGGACAAGAGCAAGAGAATGGCCAAGAAGGTCAAGAAGGCCAAACTCCACGCCTACCATTCCCAGGCCAACGTTAATAGTCAATAATGCTCGCCCACACCTCCGGCAAGGAGGCGTGGGCTTTTTATGATTGCTCAAGCAAGACTCAAAAAACACGAACGTTTGAAAAATAAAACCAGCAAAAAGACACTTCTGATAATTTATTTCTTGCCGGAAGATGAGGGGGTGTTATAATTTGGGTAGAATCTATTATTTTTGTTGGAGGGATCCTTAAAATGAAAAAAAGCCTGAAGCTTTTTGCCATCTTCACCTTAATTGCGACCTTCGTGGCCGGATTAATCGCACCGTTTACTGCTAAAGCAGCAGAAAAAATCGATACCATCAAGATTGGTTTCGTGCCGTCACGTAACCCAGATGAAATCGTAACATCAACAGAGCCACTCAAGCAATTATTGAAAGACGAACTTGCTAAAAATGGTTTTGAAGTTGAGAACGTAGAAATCACAGTAGGGACTAACTTTGAAGCTGTAGGGGAAGGATTAGCATCAGGGACTCTTGACTATGGTTTTATCCCTTCAGGGACTTATGTACTCTTTTCTGATGATGTGGAAGTTCTCTTAACTGCTACTCGTCAAGGGCTTAACAAAAACTCTGCTGAGCCAAAAGACTGGAATGACAAGAAAGCAACTGAACCTACTGATGAGCAAGTAACTTTCTACAAAGGCTTGGTTTTAGCTGGCCCATCTGCCAAAGGTAAGGAATTAGCTGAGAAAGTCAACAAGGGTGAAAAGTTAACTTGGGACGACCTCAACTCTGCTAAATGGACTGTTCTCTCCTCTTCATCAGCATCTGGTTACATCTACCCAACCCTCTGGCTCAAAGAAAACTTTGGTAAGAAGATTACCGATTTAGCTAACGTGGTACAATCTGATTCTTATACCAATGCCATGACTCGTTTGGCTGCTGAACAAGTGGATATTGTTGTTGGTTATGCTGACCTACGTCGCGACAACGTTGACAAGTGGCAAAAAGAAATGGGCGCTTCAGCACCTATCTGGGAAGCAACTAACGTTATCGGCGTAACGCCAGACATCGTCAACGATACTGTATCTGCCAGCAAGACTTCTACAACTGTTTCACCTGAATTGAACGAAGCAATCAAGAAAGCCTTGATGGATATCGCTAAGACCGAAGAAGGTAAGAAAGTCATCAAGATTTACAACCACACCGGTTATAAAGAAGCCAAAGACGAAGACTACAACAAAGAGCGCGAAGCGCAAAAATTAATTAAGGGCAACTAGTCCGCATGACGCTCAAGACGGCAGAGTCTCGGTGAGGCTCTGCTCTTTTTGTGATAAGAGAGCACAGACAGGAGTATCTCTAAGGATTGCGTCTTGTCTGCCATTATAATGAGAAGAGAGGATTACACATGATAGAGTTCAAGAATGTCTCCAAGCGCTATCCCAATGGGGTGACGGCTCTGAAGAATGTCAACTTGACCATAGAACAAGGAGAGTTTGTTGGGATTATCGGTTTGTCAGGTGCAGGGAAGTCTACCCTAATTCGTACCATTAACTGCATGCATCCTATTAGCGAAGGGGAGTTAACGGTCAATGGGACTAATGTTAGCCAATTAAAAGGTCAAAGCCTACGTCGTTTTCGCCGTAAAATTGGCATGATTTTCCAGTCTTTCAACCTAGTAACGCGGGCATCTGTTATCAGCAATGTGATGAATGCCTTTGTGCCAGATATTCCTTTTTGGCGGGTTCTCATTGGTTACTATAAGAAGGAAGAAGAAATTCGAGCGCTGACCGCCTTGGACCGAGTAGGGATTTTAGAAAAAGCCTATACTCGGGTAGATCAACTCTCCGGGGGGCAGCAACAACGAGTGGCCCTAGCACGTACTCTGGCGCAGAATCCAGAGATTATTCTAGCCGATGAGCCGGTTGCAGCTCTAGACCCTGTGACTGCCAAAGCCGTAATGGAAGATTTCCAAGCTATTAATCGCGATGATAAGATTTCGATTTTACTCAATATTCACCATGTGGAATTAGCCTTGGAATACTGCGAGCGTATTATTGGTATTCGTGATGGGGAAGTTGTCTATGATGGTCCCTCTGACCAAGTCACTCCTGAAATCTTTGGATGTGATTTACAAGGGCCAGTCCATTGAATAGGGGGACATGATGATGAATGCATTCTGGCATCGTATGTGGGGACCACGAACCCGAACCCTACCCAATGGTAAAACCGTCAGCAAGAAACGTTCTCTAACCTGGCTTTATCTGATCTTGGTTGTCCTAGCTTTCTATTATTCTATAGAACTTACTGGCTTCAAAATGTCCACCTTACTCAAGCGAGGAAATCAGTTCTTTGTTATTTTAGGACGGATGTATCCGCCTAATTGGGATTACTGGGCTTCTGTTCAGGGACCGCTATTAGATACCATTAAAATGTCTATCTTAGGCTCTGTCATTGGCGCCTTACTGGCCATTCCAGCCGCTGTGGTTGCTTCCTATAACATGGTTGTTAACCGGTGGATTACTGGCTCTATGAAATTAGTTCTTAGTTTGATTCGGACAGTGCCGACATTGATTTACGCCAGTGTTTTGACTCTGGTCTTTGGGATTGGGACTTTTGCTGGGACGGTGGCCATTGCCATCTTCACCTTCTCCTTTATGGCTAAGCAACTCTATGAAATGATTGAAACGGTTGATATGAAACCTTTTGAAGCCATGGAAGCCCTAGGTGCTAACCGGGTTTATAGTTTTCTAGGCGCCATTTTGCCACAAGTCTTACCTTCCTATCTTGCTTCTTCCCTTTATACTTTTGAAGGGAATGTCCGTCACGCAGCCATTCTGGGATGGGTTGGTGCTGGTGGGATTGGGGTCATCTTGAATGAGAAGATTGCTTGGCGTGAGTACACGAATTTAGGCATGATTTTAGTTGCCCTCTATGTGACAGTCCTGATTATCGAGTATACCAGTCGCTACTTGCGCTCTAAACTAACTTAGGAGGTTCGGATCATGATTAATAAAATTAATGAAATGTATGAATCACGTACCTCAGATAAGTATTTCAAGGCCTTATGGGTGCTTGGTTTAGTAATTCTCATTGTTTGGTCCTGGTCAGCTTTGGGCTCTATTGATATTTCTGAAAAGGGCCCGACCATTGCCTTCAATATTATTAGCGGGATTTTCCACCCTAACTTGGAAACCTTACTTGGTTTAGGTGAGAGCGGCGTACTCCACTTGCTCCTAGAAACGGCAGCTATTGCTTTCATGGGAACCATTGTAGGGGCTGTATTCTCTATTCCTTTGGCTTTTCTCGCTTCAGGTAAGGTCATGCCAATGCCCATTACCGTCATTACACGCCTCTTCGTAATGGCAGTTCGGACCATCCCAAGTTTTGTTTACGGGCTCATGTTTATCCGCGTAACCGGTCCGGGTGCTTTTGCTGGGGTTATGACCCTATCGGTCACTTCGATTGGGATGATTTCTAAACTTTTCTCGGAAACCATTGACGATTTAGATGATTCCATACTTGAGGCGCTTGATGCGGCGGGGTGTTCTACCTTCCAGAAAATTCGCTGTGGGATTATTCCCCAACTTTGGTCTAGTTTAATTTCCACCCTGATTTTCCGCTTCGATATGAACCTACGTGATGCCACGATTTTAGGGGTTGTTGGAGCCGGCGGGATTGGGGCGCCATTGACTTTTGCGATTAACGGTTACAAATGGGATGAAGTAGGAGCCATTTTGATTGGTCTGATTGCCTTTATCCTGATTGTCGAGTATAGCTCTAGTTACATCCGCAAACGTTTGACCCAAGGTTAAATTGAAGCTTTGAGCTCCTGTGAAAACAGGGGCTCTTTAATTTTCGTAACACTTCTGTAATATTTAATTGTGATGGGATAGAATCGGTAATAAGGGAAATGTGGCGAATTTATGAATTATCCGGGAAATAAATGATAAAAAACAAAAATTCACTTGTAATACTTCTGTAACAGAGTTACAATAAGTGTAACAAAAGGAAAGGAAGCGATTCACCATGAAAAAGTGGTCGAAAGGAATTTTAGTTTTGGGTTTGGTAGCCGGTGTTTTAGGAAGCTATCCGGTCACCGCGCAAGCTACCGCGTCAAATAATGAGGCAGAGGCCAGCCAAGTAGCGCAAGCTAAGGAACACAGCATTGTGCGCTATGTTCTGGTCAATGCCCAAGATAATACAGAAGGGCTTGTTTTCTACTTCTTGGTAGAGGGTAACCGTGATCAAGCCGTTTCTGCAGCTCATAAGTGGCTAGTAGAACAAGGTCTTGAAAAAGATGGTATGGCCGGTGTTAAGGAATATAAACCAACCAAAGAACGTGAAACATCTGAAGGTATGGTGACCGCTAGCGTTTATGATGCCAGCCAAACCATTCAAAACTTTGCGGCGCTCAAGAAAAAATTCGATAGCTACTTAGCGCAGTTGCCTCTGGAAGATGAATCTGATAAACAAGTGCTACCTGTTATTTCATTGCCAGCACCTAAGCCTGAACAAAAGCTAGCAGAGAGCTCCCAAGCTTCAGAGTCTAAGCCAAGTGAATCCAAGCCAGCAGAGACGTCACAAGCTTCAGAATCTAAGCCAAGTGAATCCAAGCCAGTTGAGACATCACAAGCTTCAGAATCTAAGCCAACTGAATCTAAACCAGCTGAATCTTCTCAATCCACAGCCTCTAAGCCAGCTGAATCCAAACCAGCTGAGTCTTCTCAATCCTCAGTTTCTAAGCTAAGTGAATCTAAGCTCAACGAGTCTTCAAAACCTAGCGAATCTAAGCCTTCTGAGTCTAAATCTGAATCAAGAGAAAGTCAAAGCTCAAGTAAGGTAGAGGTTAAGAAAGAAAGCAAGAAAGAAAATAAGAAGGGCCTGCCAAACACGGGTGAAGTGGACCGCCTACCATTCGTGCTAGTAGGAGCAGTATTGGTGCTTGCAGCCATCGGCCTCATCCTCATGCGCCGTCGTCCTTCCTAAATTTAATGTATTAGCAAAAAAGCCATGGTTTCAAACCATGGCTTTTTATGAGAGTCGGTTTAGTCGTTAAAGTAGCCTAAGTAGTCATATTTCTCGAAAACATGAGAATTAGCCATCGCGACTAAAATAGTGTTGGCTTCAATTGGGTGGTTGATGGCAATAGAAGAATTCAACTTCTCACCTTTTTCTTCCCGCATACCAATCAGGTTAAGTTCGTACTTGCGACGCAAGTCTAATTCTAAGACGGTTTTGCCTACCCAAGCGTCAGGCGCCGTAAATTCGACAATCGAGGTATCATCGTCTAATCGTAGTACTTCGTCAATCTTATTACGGAGAATCTTAGATGCTAAACGGACACCGGAGTCGCGTTCAGGAGAGACCACTACATGGACGCCTACTTCATAGAGGACCTCTTCAAAGGTTAAGCTACGAGCCTTACCCACGATACGAGGGACACCTAATTTTTTACAGTGCATAGCCGCTAGTACGGAGCTTTCCAGGTTAGTACCGGTTGCGATAATGACAATGTCGCATTCCTTAACACCGATATTTTTCAAGAAGTCATAATCGGTAATGTCGCCAACGGCTGCTTTAGTGACATAGTCCGCCACGTCTTGGACATTGGCTTGTCGATTGTCGATGGCAATGACGTCAACATCATATTTGCTAAGTTCTTTAGCGACGGTACGGCCAAAGACCCCCAGACCTAAGACGCCAATAATCCGAGTATTAAGTTTTGGTTTCATAAGTGTACAGATCCTTTCTGATTAGCCGATTAATACATCGGTATCGGCATAGTGAATTTCTTTGCGGTCACGTTGGAGCAAGCTGAGAAAGACGGTAAAGGGACCTACCCGGCCCAAGAACATCATCCCCATAATAATGATGCGTCCCCAAGTTGTAAGTTGCGAGGTAATCCCTGCTGAAGAACCTACAGTGGCCATGGCAGAAATGGCCTCGAAGAGAAGATGGTAAGGATTGAGATTTGGATGCTCCAAGAGTAAGAGCGAATAGCCAATCATTAAGACCGTGAAGAAAAAGAGAATGATGGTCATAGCCTGCTTAACGGCGCTGGCTGGAATAACCCGTTTATGGAAGGTCACTTCAGTGTGGCCCTTGAGTTCGGAACGGAAGAGTAAGAACATGATGGCAGCTGTAGTGACCTTAATACCACCGGCTGTACCACCTGGGGCCCCCCCCAATTAACATGAGAATCATATAGATCAGATTGGTGAAGGGATGGGTTGCTTCATAGTTCAAAGTCGAGAAGCCGGCCGTACGGAAGGCAGCAGACTGGAAGAAAGAAATCATCCACTGCTGGAAGATATTATAATTACCGATAGTTGAGCTATGTCTGAGTTCTGATAGCCAAGTGATAAGGGCTCCGCCAAATAACAAGGTAGCAGTTGCTATCAGCGCTAGGCGTGAGTGGGAACTCAAACGGCGGAAACTCAAACGCAAGAGGCGTGGACGAGAATGGAAGTAGTGATTCAACCTTTCGCTCAGCTCGGCCCAGACGGTGAAACCAATCCCCCCCTGCAATAATGAGTAAGGCAACTGTAAAGTTAACCGTTGGATTGAGAACAAAGTCTTGGAGACTGTTGCTGCCTAGGTTGTCAAAACCAGCATTACAAAAGGCAGAAACCGCAACAAACGGCATTGAAGGCGCCTTTTGCCCAACCATAGCGGGGAATGAAGTCCGTCATCAGAACTAGAGCGCCAATGGCCTCTACTGCAAAGGTGAAGCGATAGGCGTTAAAGAGAAAGTTCTTGTAGTTGTCATTAGTGTTACGGTTAAGGGCCATCTGCAAGGTGGTTTGGTCCTTGAGCGAAATGCGTCGCTTCAGGTAGAAGAGACTGACAGAAATCAGGGTGATGAGCCCTAAGCCCCCAATCTGCATAAGGATAATGCCGACTATCTGGCCGAAGACGGTATAGGTGTCCTTAATGGATAGGACGGTCAAGCCCGTCACGCAGACCATGGAGACAGCAGTAAAGAGATGGTCTAAATAAGTTTGATGAGTTCCTGGCTGGTTGGAAATAGGCAACCAGAGGAGAAAGCTCCCGGTTAAAATAACCACCAGAAAGCTAACGGTAAGCTTCTGGGTTGCGGTCCATTTGCTTGGGGAGAATAGATCTTGCATAGCGAGAACCTCGATTCTAATTCAATTCCCTATTATCATACAAAAAATCGCCGAAAAATGCTATGATAAAGGTAGGAGGAATCAGGATGCAAATTGAAATTATCTGTGTCGGCAAACTCAAGGAGAAATATCTCAAACAAGGGATTGCTGAATACACCAAGCGACTTGGCGCCTATGCCAACCTTTCTATCGTTGAAGTGGCCGATGAAGCGACCGCAGAGAAAATGTCCCCCCTCGAAATCGAACAAGTTTTAGATAAGGAAGCAGACCGCATAGAGGCTCGATTAGATGCTGGCCGTCAGGTCATTGTCCTCGCTATTGAAGGAGATCTCATCTCTTCTGAAGATTTAGCCCAGCGTTTGGACCGCATGGCCCTACATGGTCAAAGTAAGGTAAGCTTTATTATTGGTGGTTCCCTAGGCCTGGCGGAGCGACTCAAACAAAAAGCTCAGTGGCGGGTCAGCTTTGGACGGATTACCTTACCTCATCAACTCATGCGCCTGGTCCTAGTCGAGCAGATTTACCGGGCTTTTCGGATTATGAAGGGGCACGCCTATCACAAGTAAGGAGAGAATATGATGAAATTCTATATGGAACAACATTTTATGTCTATTCGCCAAAACTTTGAGATTTATGATGAAGCAGGGAATGTAGTCTATCAAGTTCGAGGCCGTATGCCCTGGCTTCGTCGTCAGATGACCATTCTAGATGCCAAGACAGGAACAGCCTTAGCGACAGTGACTCAGGCTATGTGGCAGCTCTTCTTCCAACGCCTAACAATTAGTATTGGCGGCCAAGCAGTGGCGACCATTCAAGAGCGCTTCAGCATCTTAAGTACCCGTTTATCGATTCAAGGTCTAGGTTGGACAGTGGATGGTATTTCTTGGCTTAAGGGCTGTAGTCTTTATGATGCAGATGGAGAAATTATCGCGACCATTCGGAGCAAGATTATGACCTGGTCCGATACCTTCGAGATTGAAATCTATGATGAGACTATTCATCCGGTATTAGTTTTGGCAGTAGTTTTAGGCATTGACACGGTTCGAGACTCAGCTGAAAATTAGCCTTTCCCAAGCAAATAAAGCCACCTATCCTAAGTGATAGGTGGCCTTCGATTTACTTTAAGGTTGTACGTTGTAGTAGAAGAGAGCGGGGCGGGAGCTGTTAGATAGGCTGACAGGCACCACCGCTTGCTTAGCTTGATCATAGTAGGCTACCAAGACTAGGCGATTGCCGACATAGGACAAGGCTTGGTTCATGAGTTCGATATCGCTGTCCTTGACGCGACTGTTGGCTTCTTGGCGAGTCATTGGTACAACTAAACGAACGACGTAACTGGTTTGGTTGCCTAACTTAACCGCGATTTGGTCGACCTTAGTTTCCAAACCACTGACATTGCCAGCTTGATCCAAGTAGTTTTGCAAATCTGCTAATTCTTGTTGGCTAAGTGCTTGTTGGCTAGCAGCCTTCTCTTCTGCAGAATAGTTGGCTTGGTAGAATTCGTTGATTTTCTTGTTGAGTTCGTTACCGTCCATTTCGGCAGGTAAGACCGTCTTCTTGTAGCTAGCGTCTTCTGGAATACTTTCATTCAGGAAAGACTGTGGTGGCTCCGAAGAGGAAGAGGCGCTACTGCTAGATTCAGGCTTACTAGAAGAAGATTGGCTGATTAACTGGCTAGAACTAGATTCTTGAGTCTGATTGTTCTTGCGCGCAGGTTCTTGGAGTTTGAGATAGAGAATCGTGGCGCCGGCACCTAAGACAATGGCCAGCAAAAATAAAAAGATATGGCGTAATTTCATGGGGTTTCCTCTTTCTATGGGATATTTGATAGTTGGGGCTGGAGCCCTCGGGGTAATCTTCTATAGTCTACCATAGATAAGCGGCAGAGTCCGTGACAAACGGATAACAGCTGAGTTAAATTTCGCAACAGGACTGACAATTTTAGACTTCTCTTCAGGATACTGTTATACTATAAAAGCTAAGACATTTGAGAAGGAGGGAGGCGCGTGAGAATGATTCTATCAATTTTTAAAGCAATCATTGGCCTAGCATCCTTAGGGCTCTTGCTAATCCTAGCCATTAATCTTTGGGTGATTGTTAGCGCCCAATTCCAAACCAAAACTCCTCAACAGATTCAAGCCTCTGATTGGGCTAGTGACCAGGTGCCTATTTTGGTGCTAGGGGCTGGAATTATCGACAATAAGGAGCCAAGTAAGGTCCTGGCAGGGAGGCTAAATTCGGCCCTTACGCTAGCCCAGACCTTTCCAAATAAGGCTCTCATTATGAGTGGTGACCACACCAATCAATATTATAATGAAGTGGCAGTCATGAAGGACTATCTGGTTCAGCATGGGGTAGCCAGTAAACGGATTTATTTAGACCATGCGGGCTACTCGACTTATGATAGCCTCTATCGGCTCAAACACGTTCTGGGACAGGAACGAGTTATTATCGTCACCCAGGGCTATCATCTCTCTCGTGCGCTTATGTTAGCGCGTGGCCTGGGCCTAGAAGCCGTCGGATTTGCGGCTGAAGAGACAGAATCAACCCGATTCAAGCGTGAATTCCGTGAAGTGGGCGCCCGGCTCAAGGACTTTGCTGTGACCTATCTGGGCTACCAGATGCCGCAGCCTAGCTTAGATTATCCGATTGATTTCAGTCAATCAGGAGATCTTACCGACCGAATCAAAGTCGGGGATTGATTCTCTGAATATGACTTGCTGAGTAGCCTTAAGAGGTCGCTCGGCTTTTTTATTCTAGTGCAGATTCGACTTGCTTGGCGCTGACCTCCAGTCTTTCGCCTTAGCCTTGCTTTGTGCTATAATAGGAATAAGGTGCGTCAGCAGAGACTGGCCACAAGTCTAGTAGGAGGTTTCACCATGAATCAACGCCAAGCGATTTTAAAAGTATTAGAAAGTAACAGTAGAATTTCACCAGCTGAATTAGCTGTTCGTCTAGGTTATAGCGAAGAAGAAGTAATCAAAACCATTGCAGAACTTGAAGCCGACCGTATTATTGTCGGTTATCATACCCTAATTAACTGGGATAAAACCGATGATCAAAGTGTTTCTGCCATTATCGAATTGAAGGTCAACCCTCAACGCGGGCAAGGCTTTGACCGTATTGCAGAAAAAATTTATCTCTTCCCAGAAGTAGACTCTCTCTACCTTATGTCTGGAGGCTTTGACTTCCTAGTTGAGCTTAAAAAGGCACCAATGAAGGAAATTGCCCTCTTTGTTTCTAGTCGTTTGTCTGTGATTGAAGAAGTGCAATCGACGGCAACTCATATTATCTTAACTAAATACAAAGACCACGGCACCATGTTCGTTAAGGATGACAAACACAAACGGATGGTGGTTACTCCATGAGTCATCGTTTTATCAACCAGAAGGTGCAATCCATTCAGCCCTCTGGGATTCGCAAATTTTTCGACATCGCCAATGAGATTGAAGATGTCATTTCGCTAGGGGTGGGGGGAACCCGATTTTGATACCCCTTGGCATGTGCGCGAAGAGGGGATTTACACCCTTCAGAAAGGTCGGACTTTCTATACGGCTAACCGTGGGCTGATGGAATTACGAACCGAGATTTCTAATTACATCGCGCGCAATCATGCGGTTCAATACAATCCTGCCACTCAGGTTTTAGTCACAATCGGGGGGTCAGAGGCCATCGACCTAGCCTTGCGGGCCTGTCTAGAACCTGGAGATGAAGTGATTTATCATGAACCTTGCTATGTTTCATATTTGCCATGTATTACCCTGGCGGATGGCGTTCCGGTGCCTATTCCACTTAAGGAAGCCAATGATTTTCGGCTGACGGCGGAAGAGTTAGAAGCGGCGATTACGCCTAAGTCCAAGGCCTTAATTTTATCCTTCCCCAATAACCCAACCGGTGCGGTTATGACCAAAGAGGACTTAGAAGCCATCGCTGAGGTCATTGTGCGCCATGATCTCTTGGTTATTACAGATGAAATTTATAGTGAACTTTCTTATACCGGCAAGAAGCACTATTCGCTCATTGATTTGCCAGGTATGGTTGAGCGGACTATCTATATCAATGGCTTTTCTCTAAGGCTTATGCCATGACCGGTTGGCGCCTGGGCTATTGTTGTGGCCCTGAAGAAATCCTGGCTCAGATGGTGAAAATTCACCAGTTTGCTATTATGGCTGCGCCAACTATGAGTCAGTATGCCGGTACCATGGCTCTTAAGAATGGGGCTAGCGATGTGGAAATGATGCGTGACAGCTATAATCAACGTCGACGTTATTTGATGGCGGAGCTCGAAACGCTTAGGCATTCCATGCTTTGAGCCTTTTGGCGCCTTCTACATCTTCCCGAATATTAGTCAATTTGGCTTAAGTTCAGAAGAGTTTGCTACCCGTCTGATTCGGGAGCACAAGGTGGCGGTTGTGCCGGGCTCTGCCTTCGGTCAGTCAGGCGAAGGCTTCGTACGGGTATCTTATGCCTACTCGATCGAAGAATTGAAGCAAGCTTTCGAACGCATTGAACGCTTTATCACTGAATTACGTGCAGAACAAGGAGGAAAGTAAGATGTCATTACCTTTAAGACAGGAACTGCCATTAGCAGAGACCTGGGATTTAAGTCTCTTGTATCAAGACCAGGCGGCCTATGAAGCGGCCGTGGAGGGCTTGAAGAAACAGGTGACGGAATTTGAAGCTAACTATGCGGGCACTCTGGGCCAAGCGCAACAATTAGAAAAGGCCTTAGCCGACTACGAGGCTATTCAAGTGGCTATTTCCTGGGTTTCTCATTATGGTTCACTAGCCTATGAGACCGACAAACTAGATGCTCAGAATGAAGCCAATGCCGTGGGTCTGGATCAGCTCTTCGAATTAGTCGGGGCTAAGCTTGCCTTTCTAGCACCAGAGTTATCAGCCTTGGATGAAGCCTACCTGAGAGAGTTTAGTCAATCTGACAAGGGCAAGCGCTATGCGGGCTACCTCAATGAAGTTTTGCGCTTAAAGCCTAGCGTCCTTTCTAAGGAGGTTGAAGAGCTCCTATCTAGTTTCCAGAGCTCGCTCTACAACCAATATTCTCTCTATGGAACCCTCAAGTTCCAGGACTTGACCTTCGACGATTTCCAAGTGGCGGGTAAGACCTATCCAAATAGTTTCGTCAAATTTGAGGGGGACTACGAAGGGGCTAGCGACTATGAATTGCGTCATGCTTCATGGAAGTCTTTCCACGATGGCTTGGCGCGCTATCAACATACGGCAGCAGCCAACTACCTCAACTATGTGCAAACGAGTAAGAAAGAAGCTAAATTGCGCGGTTTTGATTCGATTATCGATTACGAGCTCTTTAAGCAAGACGTGAGCCGTGAAGCCTATAACCGCCAAATTGATGTCATCATGTCAGAGTTTGCGCCGGTGATGCGTCGTTACGCGCGATTACTAGCAGCTGAACAGGGCTTGGACAAAGTATCTTTGGCAGATATTAAGATGCCATTCTCGAAGGAACCTGCTGAAACCATCAGCATTGAGGCATCTCGTGCCATGGTGGAAGATACCTTCAAGGTCCTGGGCCCTGACTATCAAGAAATTGTGCGTCGCGCCTTCGATGAGCGTTGGATTGACTATCCAATGAACCAGACTAAATCAACCGGTGGCTTCTGTGCGACGGTAGCCGATGGCCCATCCTATATTCTGCTCAACTGGACAGGCTTACTCAGCGAAGTGCTTGTTCTGGCTCATGAATTGGGGCATGCGGGGCACTTCCAGTTAACCAACCAGCATGTGTCACCTATTACGCCAGAAGCTAGTCTCTACTTTATCGAGGCGCCTTCAACGGCTAATGAAGTGATTATGTGTCAATATTTGCTCAGCCAACCTTTAGAAGCCGCGCAAAAACGGACCTTGATTGCTGAGTTTATTGCGCGGACCTACTTCCACAATATGGTCACTCACCTCTTGGAAGCTCACTTCCAACGTAAGGTGCTGGAAGCGGTAGACCGTGATGAATTCCTCAATACCGACAGTCTCAACCAATTCTTCTTAGAAACTCTTAAGGAATTCTGGGGTGATGCCCTGGAAATTAATCCAGGTGCAGAGTTGACTTGGATGCGTCAGCCCGCACTACTTCATGGCCCTCTATCCATACACCTACTCAGCAGGGTTAACCATTGGGACGGCTGTAGGGCAGAAGATTGCAGCTGGAGATCAAACCACTATTGATAAGTGGCTAGAAGTTCTTAAAGCTGGAGGCACCATGGGGCCTTTAGCTTTAGCAGAACATGCCGGCGTGTCCATGGCGGATGCTGGCGCCTTACGTTCAGCAATTGGCTACGTCGATCATTTATTAGATCAAATTGAAGCTCTTGCCTAGGATTGGTCTAGGCAAATGTTACAAGAGCGTAATATTTGCAATCAAATAAAGGGCAGATGTCAGAAGTGTTAAGCTTCATCTACAGACCGCCTATAAGCCTTTTCATTGCTAATCAAGTGATGTATGATAGACTTAGGCAATGCAAGGAGTGCACTGCCGGAAAATGGTGCGACCTTACGTGGGGGTAAGGCATCGCTCGTTTTCTTGACTGACTTGGGAAAAGACCTTGAGGGGCTGGAGACCTCTTGGTCTTTTCCTTTTTTATTTTGACTTTATTAGGCTACTTGAGAGGCTTAGCGGGATGCTGTATAATAGGAAGGCTAAGACTAAGGAGGCATACTATGCAGCAATTATCCATCTTGATGACCAGTGACACACATGGTTTCTGGCTCAAAGCACCAGAAAATGCTGAGCGCTCATTGCTCAACACAGCAGCAACGATTGAAAAATTGAAAGAAAAGGCTAATCATCCTGTCCTAACGATTGATTTAGGAGACTTTATACAGGGTTCTTCCTTCGCCACATACTGCAAGCAGGAAGCGGGCGACGGTAGCGTCTTCGCTCGGGCTATGAATAAAATTGGCTACGATTATCAATTAATTGGTAATCATGAGTTCAATTTCGGCCAAGACTATCGTGATAATATTTTGAATCAGCTAGAGGCACCGATTTTGTGTGCCAACATTGTCTGGCAGGAAACGGGTCAACCAGCACTCGGCCAACCTTATGTCATTACCGAACGTGAGGGCATCCGGATTGGGATTATTGGGGTGACAACCGAGTATATTCCCCATTGGGAGTTACCAGCGCATTATGAAGGGCTAGCCTTCCTCGATGCCTATCAAGTGGCCAAGAAATATGCTGAGCAAATCAGACCTCAGGTGGACGTCTTAATCTTGGCTTATCATGGTGGTTTTGAACGGGATTTGGATAGTTTTGAACCCCTTGAAGCTTTAACAGGGCGAAAACCGTGGGGCTGAGATGCTGCAAGGGATTCCAGGCCTAGATGTGCTTTTAACAGGGCACCAACACCGTGTGATTTGCCAACAAGTAGGACAGACTTGGGTAGTGCAACCAGGCTTTGCTGGACAGTATGTAGCAGAAGTTACTTTAGACTTGGATCAAGACCATCGAGTTGTTTCTGGTCAAGCGAGCTTGCACGAAACCAGCCAAACGAGTCCAAGCCAGGCTGTGCGCGAGGTCATGGAACCAGAGCTTAGCCAAGGGGTGACTTGGTTGAATCAAGTCCTAGGAGAGGCACCTCTTTTATCTGTTACTCAGGATGCTTTTGAAGCACGTATCTACGGGCATCCTTATATTGAGTTCCTTAACCAATTGCAATTGCGGGAAACAGGACGCCGATTTTAGCGCCATTGCCTTAGTTAATGAGGCCTTTAAAGATTTCCATGGGCCTATTACCAATGAAATTCTGCTAGCTAGTTATCCCTACTATAATTTAATTGCGACTGTTGAGGTAAGTGGTCAGACAATCAAGGATGCCTTGGAGTTCGATCTCAACTATCTAGTGCTGGATCAGGATGGGCGTAAGGCCATTAATCCAAGTTACATTGCGCCTAAGCCTAAGCATTATAACTTTGATGTCTTCAGTGGCTTGATGACCACAGTAGATTTGACTCAGCCAGTAGGGCAACGTGTGGTAAGTATCGTGGATGAACGTAAGGGGCAAGAGTTGGACTTAGACGCCACTTATACCCTAGCTCTAACCCAATACCGTGCCTGCGGCGGGGGCGACTATCATATGTTTTCAAGCGACCAAATGAAGACCTTGTCGAAGACCGATTTAGCCACTTTGATGAAAGAGGCTCTTGCTCATTTTGGCCCTGAAGATTGGGAGCAAATCAATAACCATTACCAGCACTTTAACTGGTTACAATAAGCATAAGCAACTGAGACCATAGGTCTCAGTTTTTTTATAGCAAAAAAGCAGAGACAGAGTCTCTGCTAGTGATTAGATGTCATTAGATAACAGCTAAAATGATGAAGTTAAGGACGAAGAGTGCGATGGAGACCCACAAGAGGGCGTGGATTTCCTTGGCCTTTGCCTTGCGTTACTTTCACGATAGCGTAGGTAATAAAACCAGCTGCAATCCCGTAAGAGATAGAGTAGGAGAAGCCCATGAAAGATGGAAGAGAAGAAAGGCTGGCACTGCCTCGGCGAAATCAGTCCAGTTGAGATCGCTGAAGGAAGCCATCATGAGGACCCCGACAATGATGAGGGCTGGCGCAGTGGCAACAGTCGGTACTAGGCTAACAAAAGGTGCAATAAACATGGTCGCTAGGAATAGTAAGGCGGTGACGACAGAAGTAAGACCTGTTCGGCCACCAACTCCAATCCCAGCGGCAGATTCCACATAGGTGGTGGTGTTAGATGTCCCGAAGAGGGCACCAATCAAAGTCCCGATTGAATCTCCGAAGAGGGCCTTGTCCATTTTTGAGCTGAAACCCGAGCTGTTTTGTAGGGCTAATTCGTCTTCAGCGGAGAAGATGCCAGTCCGGCGACCAGTTCCGACGAAGGTCCCGATGGTGTCGAAGACATCAGAAAGACTGAAGGCGAAGATGGTCATCAGCACTAATGGAAGGCGACTCCAGTCTGCGAAGAGAGCTGGAAGACCTTCTGGACGGAAGATGACTAAGAAGGTTTGGCCAAGTTCCCCAAAGGCATTGCCAAGAGAATTTTGCGTTAGGTTAGCACTGGATAGGTCAATTAAGCCCATTGGGAAGGCTAAGGCGGTAGTAATCACAATCCCTAAGAGAAGGGAGCCTTTGACTTGACGGACCATGAGGATAATGGTGATGGCTAAGCCAATCAAAGCGAGAATTGCAGATGGTTGAGTGAAGTTGACCAAGGCTGGGACGATACCGGAATCAGCTACGACATTGGTAACCCCGCCAGCATATTGGGTAGCGCTAGCTGGACCGCCATTAACGGAAAGAATGCTAGAACCAGAGGCCGTAAAGTTTAAGAAGCCTGCATTCTTCACCCCGATGTAGGCGATGAAGACCCCAATCCCAGCAGAAATAGCATGTTGTAGGGATTCTGGGATGGAAACAATCAAGAGCTTGCGGATTTTAGTGACGGTAATCAGGATGTTGAAGATACCGCACAGGAAAACCATGGCTAAGGCTTCTTGCCAAGTGAAACCTAGACCGAAGCAGACGGTGAAGGTGAAAAAGGCATTAAGGCCCATACCTGGAGCCAAAGCGTATGGGACATTAGCGAAAAGGCCCATTACCAGTGTAGAGCTAGCTGCCGCAAAGTGTAGCTAGAAAGACAGCCTGGCTAGGCATGCCGGTTTGAGACAGAATTGACGGGTTGACAAAGACAATATATGCCATGGCAAGGAAGGTCGTAATCCCTGCAATAAATTCAGTTACCACGGTTGTTCCATGGTCACGTAATTTGAAAAAACGTTCCAAAATAATAGCCTCCTAATGTTTGGATTAATAGAACAGAATTGAGTATAGCATAGACAGTGGCAGATAGAACTAGTTCTAAGAGGATTTGTCTTCAAAAAAAATTAAATGTTCGTGTTTTTAGAACACTGCAAGGATAGGGCGGAATGAAAATGTGTAGAATTCGTAACAAAATGTCTGATAAACGAGGAGCTTTAGGGCTAGATATCGTGTTTTAAAGGCTTTTATGCTATAATGAAGAAGATTGAATGAGAAGGAGGCGATAGCCTTGACTAAGCAGGAAGCATTTGTTATCGGGGATATCCATGGTATGTACCATCTTTTGGAAGAACTATTGACCCATTGGCGCCCAGAAGATCAACAACTAATCTTTGTGGGGAGACTTGATTGATCGAGGACCGAATTCGAAGGCCACGGTTGAAAAAGTAAGGGAGCTTCAAGCCAGTCATGGCGCTATCTGTCTCTGTGGTAACCATGAGGATATGTTATTGGAGACCTTGACGGACCCAGAAAACTACTTTGGCCGCTATAAACGTAATGGTGGTTTGACCACCATCTCAGAATTTTTAGAGACGACGCCTAGTAGGCTAGAAGACCAATCTGGCCAGCTACTGTCTGACTGCTTGAAGGAGACTCAGCCGTGGCTACAAGCCTGGTTGGAGAGCCTGCCCCTCTATACAGAATTTGGCAACTTTCATCATTGCGCATGCTGGGGTTAATCCGGAAGTCGACCAGTGGCAAGATTCTTCACGCCGCGATTTTGTCTGGATTCGCGAACCCTTCCATACGCTGCCTAATAAGACTGGGCGGCCAATTATCTTTCGGCCACACCCCAATTGGCCGGCTCAATGACGATGGCCAGACTCATCATGTTTGGCATCGTGAGGGTGATTTGATTGGCATTGATGGCGGTGCGGTATACGGTGGACATCTATTGGCTGTCCGAATCAATCACGAGACCCTTCTCGAAACATTCTGCGTTCCCTCGGACGCACCAAAGGTGGACGATTAAATCATGACAGTAGCATTAACACATGAAGTACAAGAAGTAGCTAAGGAGCTTAAGTTGCCGGTTGATAAGGTCAGCGTTGTCTTAGAGCTCTTGGCCGAAGGCAACACTATTCCTTTTATTGCACGCTATCGTAAGGAGAAAACAGGCGCCCTAGATGAAGTCCAAATTCACGAGATTGAGACCCGCTATCGTTATGTCACGCAATTGGCCGAGCGTAAGGAAGAAGTTAAGCGTCTGATTGATGAGCAAGAAAAACTGACTCCAGAATTAGCTGGGCAAATCGAAGCGGCTAGCACCTTGCAACAAGTAGAAGACCTCTACCGCCCTTATAAGCAGAAGCGTCGGACTAAGGCCATGGTGGCCATTGAACAAGGCTTGGAACCTTTGGCTCAATGGTTGTTGAATGAGCAGGCAGGGGACGTCGAAGAGACTGCTGCTGGCTATCTTAACGAAGAAGTCACTGATGTGGCAGCTGCCCTAGCGGGTGCCCATGAAATTCTGGCCCAATGGGTGTCAGACAATGCTGCCTACCGCGAATTTATCCGCAAATACATGCGCTATAATGCCATCCTCAAGACCAAGCTCAAGAAGGAAGAGGCGGACCCTAACCAAGTCTACGCTATGTACTATGACTTCGAAAATAAACTTAGTGACCTACCTGCACACCGGACCTTAGCCCTCAACCGAGCTGAGAAGGAAGAGGTTATCAGCGTGTCTATTGAGGTGGATGAGGCGCCGATTTTCAATTATTTGGAGCGTCATGTCCTAGCTGAAAATCTTCCAGAAGCTAAGCGTGTCTTAGGGCAGGCGGCCATTCGAGATGCATACAAACGTTTCATCTTTCCAGCCATTGAGCGGGAACTTCGCAATGAAGCGACTGAGCGGGCAGATAAGCAAGCCATCCAAGTCTTTGGTGACAACCTCAAGCATTTGCTCTTGACGCCACCTCTTAAGGGGCGGACAGTGCTGGGCTTAGACCCTGCCTACCGTACGGGCTGTAAGCTAGCGGTCGTTAACCAAACCGGTAAGGTCTTGGATAAAGGGGTTATTTACCCTCATAAACCAGCAGGTGAACGCCAACGTCAAGCGGCTAGTGGCCAATTGGCAGATTTGATTAAAGCACACGGGGTCGAAGTCATTGCTATTGGGAATGGGACCGCCAGTCGGGAATCTGAGCAGTTCGTAGCTCAAGTCATCAAGACCTTGGACCAACCGGTTAAATATATGATTGTTAATGAGGCGGGGGCTTCTGTCTATTCAGCTAGTGAACTAGCCCGTCAAGAATTTCCGGATTATCAGGTAGAAGAGCGGAGCGCGGTTTCCATTGCTCGCCGTCTGCAAGACCCTTTGGCTGAATTGATTAAGATTGATCCTAAGTCCATTGGTGTGGGTCAGTATCAGCACGATGTGGCTCAAAAGCAATTGACCGAGGAACTAGACTTTGTGGTCAATACCACTGTTAACCGAGTAGGTGTGGATGTGAATACAGCCAGTGTTTCCCTCTTGCAACACGTGTCTGGTTTGACCGCGACTACGGCCAAGAACTTGATTAGTCTTCGTGACGAGTTAGGTCGCTTTGAAGACCGCCGTCAAATTAAGGATGTTAAGCGCCTAGGCCCTAAAACCTATGAGCAAGCCATTGGCTTCCTCCGGATTGTCGGAGGTAAGAATCCACTTGATCAGACCGGCATTCACCCAGAGAGTTACGCGGTAGCGCGTATGATTCTGGATCGTGCAGGTATAGCTCTAGACGCGATTGGCTCTGATCATGCTGTGGAGGCCTTAGGTGCCCTTAGGCCAGCCCAACTTGCTCAGGAGCTAGAAGTAGGCCAGGCAACCATTGTAGATATTATTGAGGGCCTCAAGCATCCCCTACATGATATCCGGGATGCTGGTCCAGCACCGATTTTACGTGAAGATGTCATGTCCTTAGACGATCTCGAAGTTGGGATGCAACTACAAGGCGTGGTCCGCAACGTGGTCGACTTTGGTGCCTTTGTGGATATCGGGGTCAAGCAAGATGGCCTGATTCATATTTCCAAACTATCCAAGAAATTCATCAAGCATCCTTCAGAAGCGGTAGCTGTGGGGGATATCTTGGAAGTTGAAGTCACTGTCTTAGATAAGAAAAAAGGCCGTATTGGCCTCAAGCGCCTCTTCAAGAAGCCTGCCCAAGGCTAGGCGCCATTGACTTCAATGTTTCGACTAGAAAGGTAGAATATTTAATGAAATTACTAACTGTGGCAATCCCCTCATATAATTCCGCAGATTATATGGGACGGGCTATTGAGTCCCTCTTGCCGGCAGGCGACCAGATTGAAATCTTGGTCATTGATGATGGCTCTAAGGATGAAACCTTGACCCTTGCTCAAGACTATCAGCGCCGCTATCCAGACCAGGTCAAGGCTATTCATCAGGCTAACAAGGGGCATGGTGGGGCTGTCAATACTGGTCTAGCCCATGCGACGGGCCAATATTTCAAGGTAGTGGACTCTGATGACTGGGTGGATGAGTCGGCTTTGGCGGCGGTTATGGCAACCCTTGAGCGCTTTGAAGCAGAGAATACCCAGGTGGATGTTCTCTTGACCAATTATGTTTATGAGCAGGGAGAGGAAGGCGCCAAGCGAACGGTTCGCTACGAGCGTAATTTGCCTATTAATCAGTTCTTTGGCTGGGATGAAGTCAAGCCTTTCTCAGTAGGCGAGTATCTCATGATGCATTCATTGATATATCGGACCCAACTGTTGAGAGATTGTGGTCTTAACTTGCCAGAACACACCTTCTATGTAGATAATGTCTTTGTCTATCAACCGATTCAGCATGTTCAGCGCCTCTATTATCTGGATGTCGACTTCTATCGTTATCTGATTGGCCGCGATGACCAGTCGGTCAATGAACGAGTTATGATGGGGCGGATTGACCAGCAACTCAAAGTTAACCGAATTTTAATTGAAGCAGTTGACTTTAGTCAGCCGCTACACCCTAGCATTCGCCAGTATTTGCTTAAACATTTGGAGATTGTCACCAGCATTTCTAGCGCCCTTGCTCAATCGTATTGGGACGCCAGAAGCGATAGCTAAACGCCAAGACCTTTGGAACTTCCTACAAGAACGTAACCCTGAGGCCTTCAAAGTCTTGCGTTATGCTTTTTTTGGCCGCTTAACAACAGCGAATACGCGAGTAGGACGTTGGGTTTCCAACCAGGTTTATAAAGTCATTCGCAAGGTCGGGGGCTACTAAAAGCCTACTTGCCCACTGGCAAGGCAAATGAGTGTCAGACCTTGCCATAGCGGGGGCTTAGCCTTATAATAGTAATATCTTAAGAGAAAGTGATGTGAAAGAATGGGACGTAAATGGGCCAACATCAAAGAAAAAAAAGCCAAGTTGGACGCCAATAACAGTAAGGTCTACGCAAAATTCGGGATTGAAATTTACGTAGCAGCTAAACAAGGCGATCCAGATCCCCATAGTAACCAAAAATTGAAATTTGTCATTGATCGTGCTAAGACCTATAATGTGCCTAAGCATGTCATTGACCGTGCTATCGAAAAAGCCAAAGGTGGCGGCGATGAAAGTTTCCAAGAGCTCCGCTACGAAGGTTTCGGGCCAAATGGTTCCATGATTATCGTGGATGCCTTGACTAACAACGTAAACCGGACTGCCAGTGATGTACGGGCGGCCTATGGTAAGAACGGTGGGAACATGGGTGTCAGCGGGTCTGTTAGCTACCTCTTCGACGCGACAGCTGTCTTCGTTATCGCCGGCCAAGATGCTGACGAAATCATGATGGGCTTATTAGAAGCTGATGTAGATGTCCGTGAAGTAACGCAAGAAGGTGAGTCTGTTGTCGTTTACGGCGAACCTAACGACTTCCATGCCATTCAATCAGCTTTGGAGTCCATGGGGATTAGCGAGTTTGAAGTGGCAGAATTAGACCTCTTGCCACAAAACGAAGTGACCTTAACAGGTGACGACTTAGCTAAATTTGAGCGTTTGATTGAAGTCTTAGAAGACAACGACGACGTTCAACGTGTTTACCACAACGTGGACTTAGAAGACTAAGACAAAGTAAAAGACTGAGAAGCATCAACTTCTCAGTCTTTTTTCTTTGGCGAAATTTTTAATACCAACCATTTTCTTGGCAGATACGGATGGCATCCGCCCGGTTTTTAGCGCTTAGTTTTTGCAGAACGGTAGACATGTAGTTGCGGACGGTACCTTCTGATAGATGGAGCTCCTGGGCTAACTCCTTGTTGGAGAGCCCCTCTCTAACGCCTGCCATGAGCTTGCGCTCTTGTGGGGTCAAGGGGTTGTGATGAGTGAAAAGGCGATCAACGAGCTCAGGCGCATATTCTTTCTTACCCGCTAGGATGTTTTCCAGGGTTTCCATGAGGGCATGGACAGGTCGCTCCTTGAGGACGAAGGCATCGACATCGGCTTTGAGGGCGCGCTCGAAGTAGCCGGGACGCTTGAAGGTGGTGAAGATGAGGACCTTAACCTCAGGGTGATGGGCCTTAGACCACTCTAGCACATCTAAAGCCACTGGCGTAGGGCATTTCAATGTCTAAGAGGGCGATATCGATGGTCTGGCTACCTATAATTTCCATGGCTTCCTGGCCATTTTTTTGGCTGGGTGGACGCTTTCTACTTGGTCTTCTAGCTCTAGGAGTTGACAGAGGGCATCTCGAAGCATGGCTTGGTCTTCTGCAATTAAGAGGCGCATGGAATCACCTATCCTTTCTCGTAGGGCATTTTAAGTTGGACTTGGGTAGGTTGGCGACGACTGAGGATCTTTAGCTGTCCACCTTGAATTTGCAGGCGGTCCAAGATGGTGTGGAGTTCACCTTCCTGCACGGGGCCAAAACCTTGTCCGTCGTCTTCTACAAAGGCATAGAGGAAATTGTCATTCTGCCAAAGGCGGATGAGGACATGCGTGGCTTGAGCGTGCTTAATGATGTTGTTGCAGGCTTCTAGCAAGCACAAAGCTAGGGTGGAGGATTGGTCCTGAGTCAAGGACAGATTACCTAGTTGGTTGTCAATGACCACCTGGATGCCAGATATTTCTAACATTTCTTGCAGACGGATGAGTTCGTTAGCCAAGTCGTGGTGGTATAAGTCGTTGATGATAGCCCGTACCTGATGCATAGCTTCCTGAGTCAGGTTGTGAATATCCTTAACATGTTCTTGGGCAGCCTCATATTTTTGACGTGCCATCAGGCTAGTGGCTAATTCACTCTTAACAGCTAAGGTGGCGAAGAGATGGCCCTAGGTTATCATGGAGGTCACGTCGGATTCGATGACGTTCATTTTCAGCTAAAAGTAAGTTGATTTGCTTATTTTTAGCTTCTTCTCTTTCCTGCATGAGCTCCCGCAGTCGACCGAAGCGCTGCCCGATGGAAAAGAGGATGATGAAGCCAATTAGCAGGCCCAGATAGAATAACTCAATGGAATCCAAGCCCCGCCAAGTGTGATAGAGATAGATTCCTAGGGCGATACCATAAATACTTAACCAACGCCAAGACCAGAGGGAAGAACGAGGAAAACAATAGGCCATGACATTGCCCAAATAAAAGAGGAACCAAATAAAGTTAGGATTGAGGGAAAGGGCACAGTAACAGATATAGCCTGCCGCATAAATCCAACTAAGGGTGACAATTCGTTGGTCTTGGCTCCATAAGAGGGAGAGATAGGAAACTAAAAAGATAAAGGTCAAGCCCAAAAGCCCCCAATTGATGGGGGACTGATTGATGGATTCAATAACGGGGAATAGAATGAAGACCAGACTGATATAGAACATGATGTGAGTCTGTTTCATAGCAATTTTTAGGCGTTGGAACACGATGGTCCCTCCTTCTAAAGGACTTATTTTACTTCAATTTTACGTTGCACCAAGGCAATTAGGATTAAGAAGCAGATTCCATAGGCTATCAGTGCTAGAATGGAATCCCATGCCCAGACACGGTTAGTATACCAGTTTTGGATGATTTGCATTAAGTGGTAGCTAGGAATCCATTTGGCTAGATTTTGCATCCATTGAGGGAAAAACATCAGAGGCATCCAGAGGCCACCTAAGAGTGACATGGCCATAAAGGCGATGTTCCCAACCATGGAGATGGTTTCTTCACTTGGCAAGTAGGAGATAAGAGCCCCAATAAAGGAGAAGGGAATCATCCCGACCAAGAGAATGAGAATGACCATGAAATAGTCACCGGCCGGTAGGGTAATCTGACGAACTAAGCCACCAAAGCTGAAGACCACGCCGATGGCGAGGGAATAGAGCAAGACAAAGCGTAAGGCTTTTACTAAGTAATATTGTACCACAGACACCGGTGAATGGTGAAGAAAACGTCGCCAATTGTTGTGCTTGTCTGCAGTTAAATTATAGGGTAGGGCGAAACGTTGAAGCTTAGAAGAGAAGAGGCCGTCATGGAAATCATCATGAAAGACTCTGTAGCTATAAGGCATCTCCGCTTGATAGATACCAGAGAAGAGGAGGTAGAAAGCCAAGGGCATGCCGATGGCCATGACTAAACTTTGCCAATTGCGTAATGTAAAGTAGGTCTCTACCTTGATGAGGGCGCGTAAGTTTTTCATTTTATTTTACCTCGCTTTCTTGGTCGTCTCGGGTAGTTTCGAAAATACTATTGAGTAAGGTGCGGCGAGCGACTTCTAATTCACTGAAGGTACAACCTGCTTGACTAAGGGCAGCCCAGACTTCAGCACCATTCTTAGTATGGAAGGTCAGGTTATCACTGTTTTCAGTCAGTTCCATAATGTCTTGGCGCTTAGCCAATACTTCTTGGAAGCGCACAGGGACGGTAAAGAACTGGGTTAATTCTTCTGACCGCATACGGTGTGGTGTTGTGTCACGAATGAGCTTGCCTTGGTGGAGCACTAGAATACGTTCGGCTGTGTGTTCGACTTCTTCAATGTAGTGGGAAGAGTAGAGAATGGTGGTCCCGGTTTCTTTGATTCGATGGATAATTTCCCAGAATTGCTGGCGAGTCGAAGTATCCATGGCAGCTGTCGGTTCGTCTAGTATGAGAACGGAAGGGACGGCCAATCAAGGTTAAGGCGAAGCTTAGCAGGCGGCGTTGACCACCGGATAAGGATTGGGTCATCTGATTGTACTGGCTTGGACTGAAACGCAAAATATCTTGGATTTCTTCCTGGGTCAAGGGGTAGTCATAGATGGATTGGAAGAAGCTGATTAATTCTTTGACCTTGAGGTTCTTAGGGAGTTCGTTAGTCTGAGGTAGGAGGCCGATAGTACTTTTGAGTTTGCGGTTACCCACTGCCATCCCCTTAATGGTAATGGACCCTTGGCTGAGGATTTTGTCATGAAGTAAGAGTTCAATCAAAGTGGTCTTGCCGGCCCCATTAGGACCAATGAGGGCGATGCATTCGCCAGCCTCAATCGAGAAGTTGATATCTTGTAAGATGGGGCGGCCCTTGATGGTTTTGCCGGCACCTTTTACATTAATGAGACTCATAATAGTTCCCTCCTTGCTGTTGATGGTTTTATTATAGGCCAAGCAATCGAAGGCTAGTAGTAGCGCCTGTCATGACATGATGTGACATTTGTCATGACTTGGTGGATAGTAGATTTCTTAAGTTTTCCCAAAGGGCTCAGCCTAAAAGATGCCAAGGGTCGTTAAACTTGATATAATAAGGTATAACTTGAAAATAATGGAGGGATATCCATGAGATATTTATTTGACCCAACTTACTTCTTGATCATTATCGGGATGGCTTTTGCTGGTTATGCCCAATGGAAAGTAAAATCTACCTTCAGTAAATACAGTGAATGGGAAACTAGCAAGGGCACGACTGGTCGCCAAGTGGCGCAAGCTATTCTGCAACAAACTCTAATTAACAATGTTCAAGTCGAACATGTTTCAGGTGATTTGACTGACCACTATGACTCCCGTCACAAGGTCTTGCGTCTGTCTGATGCGACCGATATGGAAACTTCGGTTGCAGCGGTTGCGGTTGCTGCTCACGAATGTGGTCACGCAGTTCAAGACGCTGAGAACTACTTCCCGCTCCGTTTGCGTAATGCCTTAGTGCCTGTGACCCAAATTGGTTCAGCAGCGGCCATGCCAGTTATTATTGCCGGCTTTATCTTTCCAAATGATGGGCTTGGTCCAATTCGGGATTATTCTCTTCTCCCTAGTCCTAGTCTTCCAAGTGGTGACCCTGCCAGTGGAATTCGATGCGAGTGCGCGGGCACTTAAAATTTTGGAACAAAACCAACTTTTGGCCCCAGAAGAAATGCCGGCTGCCCGCAAGGTGCTTAATGCAGCAGCCTTAACCTATGTGGCGGCAGCCAGTGCTACAGCCTTACAGTTGCTCCGTTTGATTATTCTATCTAGTCGTAACAACGACTAATGTCAGTCCAGGAGGTGGCCTATGCGCCAACTAAATCAACTTTTCAAGCGTCGGGTCAACACCCAGCTGGTGGATGAGTTACTAAATAAAACCCAGACTGAAGTTGACAAGATGCAGCCCCTCAATGTCCTAGTAGCGGGTAAAACAGGGAGTGGTAAATCCACGCTCATTAATGCCCTTTTCCGGGAAAATCTGGCAAGCACAGGGGCCGGGCTACCCCATTACTCAACAGCTGGTGCGCATTACCAAGGAAGGCGTGCCTCTGACCCTCTATGATACCAAGGGGCTGGAGTTGACAGCTGAATCTCAGCGGGAGGTCTTAGCTAGTTTGTCGGATCTCCTGATTGAGAAGCGCCAAGGCGATCCGCGCGATAAAATTCACGTGGTCTACTACTGCTTGAATTCGACCATGGCTAGAATTGAAGCCATGGAAATCGAAATCATCAAGACCTTGGCCCAGTATGTGCCGGTTATTCTGGTCTTGACCCAACAACTGGATCCAGGTAACCAGGAATTTCTTAATCAGTTACAGGCAATGGCGCTGCCAGTTAAGGGGATTGTGCCCATTCTGGCCAAGGCTTATAGCCTGCCTAAACAGGCTCTAGATTCCGCCTCATGGTTTGAATGAGCTCCTGGAATTGAGTCTAAAGTTTAGTGCCGGAGTCAGTTCACCGGGCTTTTATCAACGCCCAACAGGTCGATTTGGCAAGAAAGGTCAAAGAGGCTAGACGTTGGGCGCAAACCTATGTGACGACTGCATTTGGGGTTGGCTTTGTGCCAATTCCGGTAGCGGACGCGACGCTTCTAGTTCCCATGCAAATTACCATGCTGGCCCATCTATCGGCCATCTTCGGGGTGTCGTTAGAGAAATCCCAGTTAATTAGCTTGGTCATGGGTTTAGGTGGGACCGGTGGCACGACTTTGATGGGTAAACTCGTGGTATCATCTGTCTTCAAGATTTCTACCTGGCTTAGGAACGGTAACGGGCGGTGCGGTGACAGGGGCTATTGCCTCAGGTTTGACCTTGAGTTTGGCCTACAGTTATATCGAGGTTCTCAAGCAGATTGCGACGGCAGAACAGCAGGGGCGCGATATGCGCCTGAGAGAAATCCAGAAAATCATGAACCGCTCTTTTGAACAGCATGTGGCGGTTGTGAACCAGGTCTTGCCTGACAATCTCAAGCAAGGTGCCTTTGTTAACTGGTTGCAGAGCTTCTTCGAAAAAGTTCTAGAGAAACAAAGACCCGAGACACGTGTCTCGGGTCTTTTGTATATATCTTAGTCTTGGTCGGCTGCTTGTTTAACGGGGACATTGACGGTTTCCTCGCCTAGTTCTAGCCAGCCTATTTGGCCATTGAAACGGTCGCGTAGTTGAGCTTCTAGGGGTCGTAGCTTGGTCTTGATAGATAGCCAAAGTATAGGTGACTTGGCCGGCATACTCGGTGTCCATAACCGTGACATCCAAGTCACTATGGTCCAGAAAATACTGGAAGGAATCGACCTGGTTATAGCCCAGTTCTAAGGCAACTAGCAATTGGTTGACGTTAGCGACAATCGTAGCCTGATTCAAGGCTTCACTGACTGCACTGGAATAGGCACGAATGAGGCCCCCAGCCCCTAGCTTAATCCCGCCAAAAGTAGCGGACTACCACGGCGGCTAGATTAGTCAACTGACGTTGTTTGAGCACTTCCAGCATGGGAACGCCGGCTGTACCTGCAGGTTCACCATCATCACTCATTTTCTGGGTCAGGGAATCAGGGCCGATAATATAGGCGCTACAATGATGCGCAGCCTTGTAATGTTCCTTACGCAAGGCGGCAAGGATGGGTGGAAAGTCGGCTGCATCCTGTAGAGGGTAGAGATAGCAGAGGAAGCGGGACTTCTTTGATTTCGATTTCGTGGACACTGGCTTGATCAATGGTCAGATAGTTCATTGGGGCGCCTCCTTTCCACATTATTCTACCACATGGCAAGACATTTGGCGCGATATTTGATATAATCCCTCTGGAGCGTATTTTGAATTAAGGAGGAATGTTGATGAAAGCAGCTGTGATTGTTGACTCTACTGCCTACTTATCAGAGGCCTTAGCCCAACATCCAGACGTCTATCAAGTTGCCTTGTCGGTTAATTTCAGTGATGGCTCAGTCATGAAGGATACATCGGATCTGCAATTATTAAATGAATTTTACACCCGCCTCAAGTCTGAAAGCCAATTACCGACAACTTCTCAACCCCAACCAGGGGATTACTTGGCCCTCTTGGACCAATTAGTGGCTGCTGGCTATGATACGGTTTATGCTATTCACCTCTCCAGTGAAATCAGCGGAACCTATCAAACTGCCTGTATGCTCTTGAGCGAGTATGAGGATAAATTAGACGCTTATGCGGTAGACTCTGGCTCATCCTGCATGGTCATGGAAATCTTAGTCAAGGAAACCTTTAGGCTGGATTGACCAAGGTTTGTCAGCAGAGGAAGTGGGGCGTCGCCTAGAATGGTCGGCTCGTCATTCGGATGTCTATCTCATGGTAGGGAGATCTCAATAACTTGGTTAAGGGTGGCCGCCTGTCGGCTTCCAGTGCCATCTTGGGTAATATCTTACAGATTCGTCCCCTGCTTCATTTTGAAGAAGGCAAGATTGCTGTCACTGAAAAAATCCGTACAACCAAGAAGGTTTACCGTCGCATGGTGGAACTAGTGGCAGAATGGCAAACACGCTACCCTCAGGGCGTGCATGTTGGCATTGGCCAAGCGGGTGCGCCAGAAGATTTGAAGGTATTAGATGAGATGATGAAGGAAGCCTATCCTGGTATGCCCCTTAGCTATACCAATATTGGTCCCGTAATCGGTACCCATACGGGTGATGGCACCAAGGGCTTAGGGATTGTGCCTAAGTTGCCAGCAGATTTCTAAATCTATTACTTAAATAAAAAGTCGCCATAAGTTTAACTTATGGCGACTTTTTTTGTTTAGTTGAAGTTCTAGTAATTCCGGACATAAATGCTATCTACCAAATGGTTGGAGGCCTTATGCAGAAATCAGATCTGCACGCTCACGTGTAGGGGCGATATTTTGAATTAAGTTAACTAGGTTGATGGTCTGCCAAGCCTCGTTAGCATACTGCCGGGCTTGTTCGCGTGGTTTTTGGGACAAATCGAAAGTAGTAGTTATGAGGATCTTGTTTGGCCAAGTCCAGCAAGAGCTCGAAACGTTCCATGTACCAACGTTGAATATGGACAGGATTAGCGTCGATATAGATTGAGACATCGAAGAAGTCGCTGACATAGAGTTTCTGGTTCTGTGGCAGTTGCAAGACATTAATCCCTTCCACAATCAGGATGTCGGGATCTTCCATGACGGCTTCTTGCCCGACTAAGACATCATAGACCTGGTGGGAATAAACAGGGTAGCTAACTGGCCCTTACGCGTCTTAATACGCTGCATGAAGTCTAGGAGGCGAGGCATATCATAGGAATCTGGGAAGCCCTTGCGGCCTAGGATGCCACGCCGAATTAATTCAGCGTTAGGATAGAGAAAACCATCAGTGGTCATCAGGGCGACTTTGCGCTCTGGATAGGTCCGGCTCAGCAGCTCATGTAAGACCCGGGCCGTCGTACTCTTGCCGACCGCCACACTCCCTGAAATCCCAATGACAAAAGGCTGGTGGGATTGGAGCGAGGGATGGTTTTGGCCCTGCAGAAATTGATACTTGGCGGACTGATAGGCTTGTTGATAGGTCATCATCATATCCAAATAATGAATCATAGGGGCATAGATGGTGGCCACGTCTGCCTGAGACAGGCGGTCATTAAGTGAGACCAGACGAGCCAATTCATGGACCTGGGGTATAGGTTGGCCCTCTTGGTGGAGCTTTTGCCACTCTTGGGGCGCGTAGCGCGTGAACATTTCCAATGACATGAGATACCTCCTGACGGGGATGCTTAGGCTTATTTTACCACAGAATCTAAGAAAGTTTAAGATTGCTTAAAACTTTCCCTAAAAATCCCACTTTTTCTTGGGATGAGCTACAATAGAACATGACGAATTGACTCGTAAAGGGGACCTTTTTGTGCCTAAAAAGATGCTAGAAAATCAACATAAAGAATTAAATATAAAAAGCCAAGTAGCGGAGAGCCCGGCTGGTATGGGGACCGCCCACGGTAAAGTCATCCTTATGGGGGAGCATGCCGTTGTCTACGATTACCCAGCCATTGCCTTGCCGGTGCCGGCTGTGGCCATCCGTGTCCGGGTAACACCAACCCAACACCAGACAGACTATTTGTCCTGCCGCTACTACAAGGGGCCTTTGGCAGATGCGCCACAAGAGTTGCAAAATGTTCAGGCTGCTATCAGTTTGGCTCAGGAGCATTGCGCGCCTAAAAATCAGGCTTCGGCCATCCATATCCGTATTGATAGCGACATTCCTCAGGAAAGAGGCATGGGGCTCGTCAGCCGCTGTGGCGGTTGCCTTGGTTCGGGCTTTGGCCGATTACTATGGGGTCAGTCTGACTCAGGAAGTGCTGCACTACATGGTCAACAAGGCTGAAGTCTTGGCTCACGGTGCGCCAAGTGGCCTGGATACCTTGATGACCTCGACCACACAGCCCGCCCTCTATCGTAAGGGCCTAACACCACAAGCCTTCCAAATGAACTTAGGAGGCTATCTGGTGATTGCCGATAGCGGCCAGGCAGGCCAAACCAAGCTTGCTGTCGCTCAAGTAGCTCAGCTAGCGCAAGACCGACCTGACCAGGTCATGAAGACCATGGCAGCCATTGGGGAATGCACCATTCAAGCCCAACAGGCCATCCGCCAAGGAGATTTGGTGGCCTTGGGTCGTCTAATGACATACAACCACTATTATCTCAACCAGCTCAAGGTTTCGACCCCTGAGCTGGATAATATTGTCAAATCCGCCTGGTTAGCTGGCGCTCTAGGTGCTAAGTTAACGGGTGGGGGCTTGGGCGGCTGTGTCATTGCCCTAGCCAGCCAGGCCCAGCAGGCCGAGGCCATCAGCCAGGCCATGCGTCAGGCAGGCGCCGGCCGTACCTGGACCATGGCCATTTAAAAGGAGGAGGAGCCCTATGATTCAGCCAAATCCACCAAAAGGGAGCGCGACCTATCGCGCTCATACCAATATCGCCCTGATTAAGTATTGGGGCAAACGCGACCAAGCCCTCTTCCTGCCGGTGACAAGTTCGCTGTCACTGACCTTAGATGCTTTCTACACCGATACCCAAGTGACTTTTGATGCCCAGCTAGCTCATGACCGTTTTATTCTCGATGGCCAGGAGCAAGAGGCTAGCCAAGTAGCCAAAGTCTCAGCCTTCCTAGACCGTTTTCGGGCGCTAGCCCAGACCGATTGCCGGGCCCTGGTGACTAGCACCAATCATGTGCCGACAGCAGCGGGTTTGGCTTCATCGGCCTCAGCCTACGCAGCCTTGGCCTGTGCAACCAATGCCGCCTTAGGTTTGGATTTATCCCAGCGCCAACTATCTATTCTAGCTCGTCAGGGTTCAGGTTCTGCTAGCCGTAGTCTCTTTGGTGGCTTCGTTATTTGGTATGCGGGTCAGGGAGAGGACAGCGACTCTTCTTATGCTGAACCTTTTGAGGCAGCTGACTGGGATTTGGCCATGCTAGTCGTTATGGTCAACAAAGGGACCAAGAAGATTTCTAGTCGCCAAGGCATGGCCTTGACTATGGAGACATCGCCTTTTTATGCCTTGTGGCCTGATGAAGTGGCCAAGGATTTGGCGGCCATTCAACCTGCTATTCTAGCCCATGACCTAGACCGTGTCGGCCAAATAGCTGAACATAATGCTATGAAGATGCATGCGACCATGATTGCGGCCAACCCAAGCTTTAGCTATTGGGAGGCAGATTCGCTCAAGGCCATGGACTTGGTACGACAACTACGGCAAGAAGGCTTTACCGCCTATTTCACCATGGACGCTGGACCTAATGTCAAGGTTCTCTGTCCAGCAAGTCAAGCAGAGGCTATTCGCGATCGTTTTATGACCGAATTTGATTCCAAGCAATTGGCGGTGGCCTATCCTGGTCCTGCGCCTTATCCAATTAATGACTAAGAAGGAGGCAGCCCATGGAAGCAATGGACCAGCTTTTAGAGCTTTTTGATCTGGCCCCTGAACTGAATTTTGGGACTAATCAGGGTTGGGCGCCCGGCAAACTCTTCCTGGCAGGTGAGTATGCTGTCTTGGCCCCAGACCAACCGGCTCTGCTCTTCGCAGTTAGCCAGTATTTGCATTGCCAAGTGGGCATCAGCCCCTGGCCAGGACGAGGGGCTGCTCCAGTCTAATCTGCCAGGCTTAGAAGACTGGCACTATGAGCGGGCAAATCTCTATGAGGCTGATTCGGCTCAGTGGCGCTATGTTCTAGCCGCTATGCAAATAGTGGAAAGACTTAGTAGAGGAAGTGGGGCGCCCTTTACAAGACTATCGCCTAAGTATAGACAGTCAGCTGCTAGCAGACAATGGTCGTAAATACGGCTTTGGATCTAGTGGGGCAGTGACGGTGGCGGTCATTCAAGCTTTGTTGGCTTTCTATGGATTGGTGGCTAAGTCGCCGCTCATGCACTATAAGTTGGCTGCTATGGCCATGATGCGCTTAGGGTTCCAAGGGGAGTCTGGCTGATTTAGCGGTCAATGCCTATGGTGGCTGGCTCTACTATGTGGCCCCAGATCGGCTTTGGCTACAAGAAAGCCCTAGCAAACCATTCGATCTTATCACTGCTGAGTCAGGACTGGCCAAATCTGGTCATCCAGCCTATGTTTGCGCCAGCGGATTTAGAGGTCTTAGTAGGCTGGACTGGCGTGCCAGCTTCTACCGACAACTTAATTGACCAGTGGCAGGACCGGTCCGGTGCCGCCTACCAGGCCTTTCTAAGCTCGGCCAAGGAGACAGTCCAAGCAATCAAGGAGGCTTTTGAGACTGGCGACAGCTTAGCCATCCAATCACGCCTGGCTGACTACCGACATTTACTACTACAAATTGAAAAACACAATACCCTCTCTATTGAGACACCCGCCTTACGAGAGCTGGTGACTATTGCTCAAGCCTATCAATTCGAGGCCAAATCCTCGGGGGCTGGAGGGGGAGACTGCGGGATTGCGGTCGGCCAAGGCCAAGGACTCAAGAAAGAGTTGGCGGCAGCTTGGCAGGCAGCCGGCATCACCTTAGTCGAACTAGAGATAGGGGCGCCTCAAAGGCCCTCTAAGGAGGCAGGAAATTAATGCAAGAAGAAAACTTAGTGGCCCATCGTAAGGCCGATCATCTTCACTTAGCCTTGGCCCAACAGGCTGGGGTTCAGACTGCTAGTTGCTTCGATCAACTACGCTTTGTCCACCATCCCTTGGCGCTCCTGTCTCAAGATGAGATTGACCTGACTACTCAGTGGGCAGGGCACACTCATGCCTTTCCTTTTTACATCAATGCCATGACGGGTGGTTCCAAGTTAACCGGCCAATACAATGAGCAACTCGCTATCGTGGCGCGGGAGACGGGGCTAGCGCTAGCGGCTGGTTCGGCTAGTGCCATGGTCAAGGATCCGACAGTGGCGACTAGCTATCAAGTGATGCGTCAGGTCAATCCAGATGGCTTTATCCTAGCTAATCTGGGGGCCCATCACAGCCTAGAGTCGGCTCAGCGAGTCTTGGAGGCCATGGGTGCTAATGCCTTGCAAATCCACCTCAACCGGCCCCAAGAAGTGGTCATGCCTGAGGGGGACCGCGACTTCAGCCAATGGTTAAAGCAAATTGAGCGCTTAGTTAATGGCCTGGATTGCCCGGTTATCATTAAGGAAGTAGGATTCGGTATGAGTCAACAAACCTTAAGATGCTTGGCTGAAGTAGGCGTGAAGACAGTGGACGTCAGCGGTCGGGGTGGAACTAATTTCATCCAGATCGAAGACCAACGGCACGAGACGCCTCAATTCCAAGCCCTCTACCAATATGGCCAGACGACGGCAGAGTCGCTCTTGGAAGCACGAGTAGCACCTGTCGAGTTGGAGATTTTGGCTAGTGGCGGTATTCATCAACCCGTTGATATTATCAAATCCCTTGCCATGGGAGCTAGAGCTGTAGGCCTAGCCGGTTACTTCCTACACTATCTGGAAAATAAGGGTCTTGAAGCGACCATTGAAAAGGTCAGAGCTTGGCAGGAGCAATTACGCCAACTCTATCTGCTTCTAGGTGCGCGTGACTGGCAAGAACTTCAGGCCACTGACCTGATTCTGACAGGAGACTTGCGTAACTGGGCCCAAGACCGGGGCTTGCCTTTCCAAGACTTAGCACGTAGACATCATTAATAATCAAGAGGCTGATCAATCAGCCTCTTTTTTGTGCCCGAGGTCTGTATAGACAGAGAGATTCAAGAAATTATGGAGATTGCTAGACAACAAGCTTTACAGCTACAAGGAACGTAATTAAAAGACAAATATCGCAAGAAAGCTAAATGATTCAGCAAGAATTTATAATTCTTTTTGTAAGGGGATACAATATAATAGAGGGGTAAGAAACTATTATATTTTATAAGGAGGATTATCATGCGAAATTCGATTCAAAACTTGTTTGATAAGAAGTGTCGTTTTTCCATTCGTAAGCTCAGTGTTGGGACTTGCTCCGTCATTATCGGGGCCTTTCTCTTAGGCCAAAGTCCAAGTGTATCGGCCCAAGAAGCTGTCTCCGACACCCCAGCCACCAGTGAGGTAGAGCCTGTTCCGGCGGGAGCCATTGATGTGGTTGAGCCAGCTGCAAGTGCGGAGGCTGCCCCTACAGCAACAGATACACCAGCAGCAACTGAAACACCCGCAGAAGCTGCCAGCCCAGCTGAGGCGTCAGCGACAGAGGCTCCAAGTCCTGCTGCCACTGAGGAGGCAAGCCCTAATCCGAGTCCTGCGGCGACTGAAGACAAAGCAGTAGCACCAGACTGGACTGCGGCCGGCAGCCGTAAGGGGACCGTCGAAGTCGTGGAAGAAGGTGGCGTACGTTATAATAAACTGGCTTCTACTGCTCAGAATGATAACGGGCCAGAACCCTGCCCTCTTTGAGAAAAAAAGGGACTGGAAGTGGATCAGGATGGCAATGCCAGTGTCAACTTGACCTTCAAGGACCTATCAACAGAAAAAAACAATCCCGCTTCGGGGTTTTCCTCAAGTATAAGGACCCTGCCAACCATATCTTCGTCGGCTACGACCGCGATGGTTGGTTCTGGGGAATATAAATCGCCTAAGGCTAGCACCTGGTATCAAAAAGGTCGGGTAGCAGCCCCTAAAGCAGGAGAGGTCAACAATCTCTCTATCACTTACAAGAAGGATGGCCAGCTCAATGCTACTAACAATGGGTAAGAGCCTCTTTGATACCTTACTAGTGCCAGAAGAGGTGAAGACGGCCTTAGAAGGACAAAATAAGATTTATCTTAAGGCAGCAACCTGGGGCAATGAACGGACGACTGTGGCTGTGCAGGCAGACGACCAGTCTAACCTCAAGCCAAGTCAATCAGATAATGGTGCGGTAGATCCAGGCCTAGCAGCCAACGACCAAGATGTTGTCTACGACCACATTCGTTCAGATGTCTTAGATGCTGAAATTGATACCCTCTTCCCACGCATCAAGCACTATCAGTTCGGCGGCCAAACTATGACCGGGCAAGTGCAAAAACTAGATAAGCTCAGCATTAACGGGACTGATGTTAAGCCTCAAGTGACCTACCGCAAGGTGGATCAAGCGACTGCCGAGTACACGCTGACGGTTAAGAATCCTGAAGCCTTTATTGATGCGGTTATTACTGTGCAAGTCAAGGTAGTGGGCAATGAACTGCACTTTGATGTGACCAAGGTGGAAAACAAAAACTTGGTGACTATGGGCAAGGAAATCGACAATCCTCGTAAATTGATTTCGACGATTGAATTCCCAGGTAACACCCTAGTTTCTGTCGGCTCTAATCAAACTGGGGCTAAGTTCGATGGTTCTTGGATGTCCAATAATACCCACCGGGCAGGTGATAGCCATGTGGACCTAGTGCCAGGTAAGATGGATGACTTCGCCTATGGCTTCATGTATGGCTTTGTCTCTTCTGATAAAGTCGCAGCCGGGGTTTGGAGCAACTCTCAATTTAGCTACGGTGGTGGTTCTGAAGACTTTACCCGTCTGACCGCCTTCAAGCAACGAGTAGCCGGCGTTAACTATATCGGGATTCAAAGCTCGCCTTACTATTATCAACGGGCCTATGGCAAACTGGTTTATCCTGAATATACCCTCGAATTGCCAAGTAGCAAGGTGGTCTTTGCCCAAGATCTTAATAAGGACAAACAAGTAGACTGGCAGGATGGGGCCATTGCCTTCCGCAAGATTATGAATAACCCTAAAGGTTCTGAAAGTGTGCCGGATCTGGTAGCTTACCGGATTGCTATGAACTTCGGTTCTCATGCGCAAAACCCATTCCTCATGACCCTAGACGGGATTAAGAAGGTCAATCTGCATACGGATGGCCTAGGCCAATCTGTCTTGCTTAAGGGCTACGGGAGTGAAGGGCACGACTCTGGCCACCTCAACTATGCCGATATTGGCCGTCGTATTGGGGGCGTCAAAGACTTCAAGACCCTGATTGAAAAATCCAAGCAATACGGGGCAAAATTAGGGATTCACGTCAATGCTTCTGAAACTTATCCAGAATCTAAATACTTTAGCGAAGCAATCTTGCGCAAACGCGAAGACGGGACTTATAGCTATGGTTGGAACTGGCTAGACCAAGGGATTAACATTGATGCGGCTTACGATTTAGCTCATAACCGCCTCAAACGGTGGAAAGACCTCAAGGAAACCTTGGGTGAAGGGCTCGACTTTATTTACCTAGACGTATGGGGTAATGGCCAGTCCGGGGACAACGGCGCTTGGGCTACCCACGTGATTGCTAAGGAAATCAACAGCCAAGGCTGGCGCTTCACCATTGAGTGGGGCCACGGGGGCGAATATGATTCCACCTTCCAACACTGGGCAGCTGACCTAACCTATGGTGGTTATACCAACAAGGGGATTAACTCCAATATTGCTCGTTTCATCCGCAACCACCAGAAAGATGCCTGGGTAGGGGATTATCCACGGTATGGCGGGGCAGCCAACTATCCACTCCTGGGTGGTTACGACATGAAGGACTTCGAGGGTTGGCAAGGCCGGAGTGACTATGAAGGTTATATTACCAACCTCTTCGAACACGATGTCATGACCAAATTCTTCCAACACTACAAGGTAACCAAATGGGTCAACGGCCACCCTGTCCAAATGACAGATAATGGTCAAACCTACAATTGGGATTCCAGAAATGGAAGTGCATTTGGCTAATGAAGCGGGTGACCAAATCGTCATCAAGCGTCTATCTAACGATCCAAATGATGCCGGCTACCGTCAACGCACGGTCACCCTCAACGGTCGTGTGATTGAAAATGCTGGTGCCTACCTGACTCCATGGAACTGGGATGCTAACGGTAAAGCCTTGACCGGCGACAAAGAGAAAATGTACTTCTTCTCCAAGACAGCTGGGCAAACTACCTGGACCCTACCAGAAGCATGGCGTGGCGACAAGGTCTATCTCTACAAGTTGACCGACCAAGGTAAACAGGAACAAGTAGAACTAGCCGTTGATAGCCAAGGTCGCATCACCATTGATGCGCTCGCTAATCAACCTTATGTTCTCTACAAGGTAGCTCAAGGTAAACGCACCATGACCTGGAGTGAAGGCATGCATCTCTATGACCAAGGTTTCAACAGTGGCACCTTAGATCACTGGACAAAGACAGGGGATAGCCAAAATGCTCAAATTGTTAAGTCCCAAGGCGCTAATGAAATGCTACGTATTGCTGGCAACAAGGAACGTGTGACCTTGACGCAGAAACTGACGGATTTGAAGCCTAATACCCGCTATGCTGTCTATGTTGGAGTGGATAACCGTAGTAATGCTAAGGCGGATATCACCATTAAATCCGGTAATCAGACCATCAGCAACTATACCTATAAATCTATTGCTAAGAACTACGTCCAAGCACATGCCCATAACACCTCAGCTAAGAATGCGACGGTGGACAATAGCAGTTACTTCCAAAATATGTATGTCTTCTTTACAACAGGATCAGATGTCAGCAACGTGACCCTGACCTTAGGGCGTGATGCTGATCAGGATGCTACCTACTTCGATGAAATTCGAATCTTCGAGAATCAGTCCAATATGTATAGTGGTGGTCATAATACGACTCCGGGCACCTTCAAACAAGATTTTGAAGAAGTACCACAGGGGATCTTCCCATTTGTTGTGGGGAACGTAGAGGGTGTTTCCGATAACCGGACTCACTTTGTCAGAACGCCATGACCCTTATACTCAACGGGGCTGGAACGGCAAGAAAATTAACGATGTTATTGAGGGTAACTGGTCCCTCAAGACTAATGGGTTAACCGGACGGGATCGACTTGTCTATCAAACTATTCCACAAAACTTCCGCTTCGAAGCTGGCAAGACCTATCGTGTCACCTTCGACTATGAAGCAGGGTCTCATGATGCCTATGCTTTTGTTGAAGGGGATGGCGAATATACTCGTCGCAGCAAGCTTAAGATGCATGCTTTGCATAATACCTGGGAAGGATCCGATAAGCCAGGTAAGGCTAGCTTTATTGTACAAGCATCGGATTCTGGCAATACTTGGATCGGGATCTACTCTACCAACAAAGCCTCCGATAATAAGGGTGAGACCGGTAGCGCCGTGGATTTCCGCGGTTATAAGGACTTCATGATGGATAATCTTCAGATTGAAGAAGTAAACTTAACCGGTAAGTTAATTGTGGATGAAGCCTACAAGGAAAATACGCCAGTGGTCAATGGCAACTACACTCCTGCTAGCCTAGAAGCCTACAAGAATGCCGTTTTAGCCTTGACCGAAGCAGAAGATGACATTAGTGTTGAAGATGCAAACAAACTGGTAGCTGCCGTGCAAGCTGCTAAGGAAGCTCTACAAGTCAAACGGACTAGCCCAGGATGGGATGATATCGAATCAGTGGAAGCACCAGCCCATGAAGGGGAAGAGTTCTGGTATGCCTTTGATGGGGATACGGGGACATTATGGCATACACCATGGGATCGACGTGCTATCGGCGAGTCTGGGGACGGTAACCTTTAAGCAACCACTGGAAGTGACTCGATTTGAATATGTCCCACGTCAAGATGGTGCTAACGGTCGCCTCAAAAAAGGGAACCTGGTCTTGGTAGACGAGACGGGTAAGGAACACCGTTTTGAATTTGACGGTTGGGCAAATGATGCCACAACCAAGGTTATTCCGTTCGATAAACCAATCAAGGTTAAGAAAGCTACCATTACTGGGACGGAATCCTATGGGGATGGCGGAGCCTTCCAATCAGCGGCTGAATTGCGCTTTGTCTTGCCAGAAGTAGTGGATACGCCATTGGATATGACAGCTTATCAAGCGGAACTTGCACGCGTTAAAGGCATTGATAGTGAGGTAGCTCGTCAAGCAGCCACTGCTGTAGAAGCATATTATCAAGGCTTGAACCAAGATAATCTGATAACTAAGGCGGCCTTGAATCGTCTAGTTGATTACCTCAAGCAAATCAAGGCGCCTGAGCCAAGTCAACCAAGTCAACCAAGTCAGCCAGGTCAGCCAAGTCAGCCGGGTCAACCAGGTCAGCCAGGTCAACCAGGTCAACCAGGCCAACCAGGCCAGCCAGGCCAACCAGGTCAGCCAGGCCAACCAGGTCAGCCAAGTCAGCCAGGCCAACCAGGTCAGCCAAATCAGCCAGACCAACCAAGTCAGCCAGACCAACCAGGCACTAAGTTGCCACTCTATGAGACCCAAGGGGTTAAGGTGACCCTCAATGCGGACAAGACCGAAGCGACCTTCGAGGATAATGACGGCGATACGCGCGTTTCGGTTAAGATTCCAACTAAACACTTGGATCCAAGCATCGTGGCAGTATCGGTTGTGCCGCTCAAAGAGAAGTTGGCAGCCCTAGGCGAAGATGAGCACCAAGCTTATGAAATCAGCTTCCTCAACAAGGACGGCAAGGAAGTCCCTGTCAAAGGTGATGCTAAGGTCATCTTCCCAGTGGATAAGGCTGTGACTAAGGCTTACTACTTGACCAGCGACACCAAGGAAATCGTCAATGAAGTGCCATTTGAAATGATGGCCGACGGCCGTGTAGCCCTGACCGTTAACCACTTCTCGCTCTATGCGGTAAGTTTCGGTAAGCGTCAGGAAACGCCAAGTCAACCATCTACTCCTAGCCAGCCAGCTACCCCAAGTCAACCAGCCAATCCAAGCCAACAAGCGGGCGGGCCATTGGTGGCTCAGGCTGCTCAAGTAACTCCAAGTGAGGGCAAGGGACAATTGCCAGCTACTGGTGAAAGTGATCAAACCTTACTCTTCAGCGCAGCTGCCCTATCCTTACTAGCCGGATTAGGCCTCGTTGCAACCAAACGCACTGAAGATCAAGCCTAGTTTAGATAAGAGAGGTTGAGACTTTTGTCTCAGCCTCTTTTCTATTTAGGACAAGGGGGTCAGCAATAAAATTCTGAAAAAATTGCTTGCCATGCTTAGTCCAGGATGCTATAATAATCGAGTAGTGATTTTGCGGTCATGGCGGAATGGCAGACGCGCTGTCTTGAGGGGGCAGTGGGGGTATCCCCGTGGAAGTTCGAGTCTTCTTGGCCGCATCACCGAGGAGGGGTAACCCTCCTTTTTTGTTATATATAGGGTTGGGGCGTGACAGCCTAACTCTCATCGACATTTAATGACACTGGGACAGGGTTTTGGTACAATAGGCAATAACAAGATGAAGTAAAGGAGCAAAGCATGAAAACACAGGCATCGTTAGAGAAAATTATTGTGTTGGATTTTGGGAGTCAGTATAACCAGTTGATTACCCGCCGCATTCGGGAATTTGGGGTCTTCAGTGAATTATTACCCAATGATACCAGTGCTGCCGACATTCAAGCCGAAGGCAATGTCAAGGGGATTATCTTCTCAGGGGGACCACATAGCGTCTATGCTGAGGGTGCCTTCACTATTGATCCAGCCATCTTCGAATTAGGGATTCCAATCTTAGGGATTTGCTATGGCATGCAGTTGACCACCCATCTCTTAGGCGGTAAGGTCGAATCTGCTAACAAGCGCGAATATGGTCGCTCCATGCTAGACGTTCATCAACGTGAAAGCAGGCCTCTTTCGCTGGCTTAGATAGCCATGAGAAGGTTTGGATGAGCCATGGTGACTTAATCGTCCAAGTGCCTGAAGGCTTCAGCGTGACGGCGTCTAACGATCACTGCCCGGTGGCGGCCTTCGAGAACCCAGCCCGTCAAATCTATGGCGTCCAGTTCCACCCAGAAGTGCGTCACTCTGAGCATGGGAATGACTTGCTCCGCAACTTCGCTTTCAATATCTGTGGGGCCAAAGGCGACTGGTCCATGGAAGACTTCATCGAAATTGAAGTAGCCAAAATTCGTCAACAAGTCGGTGACCGCAAGGTCTTGCTTGGCTTGTCCGGTGGGGTAGACTCTAGCGTCGTAGGGGTGCTCCTACAGAAAGCCATCGGCGACCAATTAACCTGTATCTTCGTCGATCACGGCCTCTTGCGTAAAGGCGAGGGTGACCAAGTTATGGATAGCCTGGCCGGTAAATTCGGTCTTAACATCATCCGGGTTAACGCCAAGGAGCGCTTCTTGTCCAAGTTAGCTGGCGTGAGCGACCCTGAACAAAAACGCAAAATCATCGGCAACGAATTCGTCTATGTTTTCGATGATGAAGCGGCTAAGTTAGAAGGGGTAGACTTCCTAGCCCAAGGGACCCTCTACACCGACATTATCGAGTCTGGGACCAAGACAGCCGAGACTATCAAGTCTCACCACAACGTGGGCGGTCTGCCAGAAGATATGCAGTTCGAGTTGATTGAGCCCCTCAATACCCTCTTCAAGGACGAAGTACGTGCCTTGGGGACAGCGCTAGGTATGCCAGACAGCTTGGTATGGCGCCAACCATTCCCAGGCCCAGGTCTGGGTATTCGGGTTATCGGCGAAATCACCGAAGAAAAACTCGAAATCGTCCGTGAATCAGATGCCATTCTGCGCGAAGAGATTGCTAACCACGGCTTAGAACGTGATGTATGGCAATACTTCACCGTACTCCCAGGCTTCAAGTCTGTTGGGGTCATGGGGGATGGCCGGACCTACGATTACACCATCGGGATTCGTGCCGTCACCTCTATCGACGGGATGACCAGCGACTTCGCCCGCCTACCGTGGGAAGTGCTACAAGTGATCAGCGCTCGTATTGTTAACGAAGTAGCCCATGTTAACCGCGTGGTCTATGATATTACAAGTAAACCACC